>Ga0080007_1065686_pt1 | contig 63541 bp, 75 predicted proteins | sample OctOCTMetagenome_FD_69210 | JGI IMG/M metagenome (GOLD analysis project Ga0080007, IMG submission 69210) | Hot spring and microbial mat streamer communities from Octopus Spring Streamers, Yellowstone National Park, USA - OCT_B (SPADES... | ecosystem: Environmental > Aquatic > Thermal springs >...
TTCTCAGGAGATACAATGTAGCTCTCAACTATGCTATAAACAGGATTCTGAGCCTAGATCTGAGGAGCGTTGGGAGGGTTCACAACGCTCTGTATAGAGAGCTGAGGGAATGGTTCGACCTTCCATCAAGGGTTGCTATTGACTGCTATAGAGATGTTCTTGCAAATGCAATGTCTTGGAGGAACAATCCTAGGAGGGGTAGGAAACCGAAGGTAAAGAAGCTATCAATGCTCCTAAATCCAGCCGAGAATCTCCAGAAGAAATACTCATCAACTAGATACCCTGTTTGGAGGAGAAGGGGAATCCTGAATAGAATAAGATTCTATCACAGAAAGGCTAGGAATATATTGGAGGACTGGGCTAGGAAAACATCTCTTGAGATCGTGATGATGGCTAAGAAGCTTAGATATGTAGTAGCTAGAGAAGATCTAACTAGGTTGATAAACACACTGAGAAGGATCGAGAGCAAGGATCATAGGACAAAGCTGATCATCTTGGGATATTCGAGGCTTGGGAAGTGGATAGACTGGCAGGCTATGAAGCTTGGAGCACCACTAGCAATAGTAGATCCTAGTGGTACATCATCGGAATGCCCAAAATGCGATTCAAAGCTAGAGGAGAACGGATATAGAAGATTAAAATGCCCCAGATGCAGCTTCGAAGCAGAGGGAGACGTTATAGGAAAGCTCAACATAAGAAAAAGGGCTTTGAAAATCCTAGGGATATCAAGGAGATCTCTGACCCCCCTCACTGCCCTCCAAATGACAGATGTAGCCCCGAATAAATAGGGAGAACCAATGAACCGTCCTGAAGGGAACTCCCGCCATTCAAGGCGGGGAGGAGGTCAGGAAGAACAAGAATTTGTAAGCTGCTATTCACAGTTGACTCTGAAGATCTAGCGGAGCCCTGGAGCCGTAGATATGCAGAAAGGGATCAAAAGGTGGGATGAGTTTATGCCCATAGAAACAATGGACATGAGTGACCATCTCCTATCTATCTTAATTCTCTATTATGTGAATAGCCATGAAGATCTAAACAATAATTGACCCCCTCCCCCGCCCTGAAGGGTGGAGCTTCTAAATGTAAGCTTGATCGATAGGATATAAGCCCCCAGAGCTAGAGGATTTTTGGAGTAGGGCCCGTAGCTCAGCCTGGTGGAGCACCCGGCTGATAACCGGGGGGTCGGGGGTTCAAATCCCCCCGGGCCCACCATAGAGAATTAACTGATCAATTATTCAATTATTATGTTAGTGATACTCTAGCCGTATTCCTCTTCTAATAGAGCAGATCTCACCTTTCTTAGCAATTACTTCTCCTGCCTTTTAAGGACTTAATTTAGCTATTGATGCTCTCCTCGTATTGCTTTTTTACTAGATATTCAATGTTGATCTACAATATAGATAAGATCCTTCTTATCTTTCTTTATATCCGAGCTTTCGATCTACATTCTTAAGAACTAGATCTGAGTTATCTCAACATTTAAACTATGTTTAATATTTTGGGGTTCTCCAGGTTTTAGGACTATCTTTCTAACTTATAAACTAAATGTAGAAAGGCTGTGGAGAGCTTAAAAGTATCACATCGATTTTACCAGAGAGTTTGGGTAGTCAGAACTTTAGGGCTGTATCCTTTTTAATGGTAGTGGGAATGCTTTTATATTTGCTTATTGTCTAAACTTAAGCTTATAAGAATCAGTTCATAATTGTATTGATGATAAGGTGATATCTCTGCTAGATCTTGGGATACCTCGGAATGCTATGACCTTTGGAGCACCCGAGGCCGAAGCCCTATATGAGGGCCCTACCCAGAAGGGCTTCGGGGATCCAAGCATAGATAGGAGCCCCACGCCGCTGGGCTCAACAGCCACCAGTGAAACCACAGGGCTAGAAACCCTGTGGATCAAGAAACAAAGCAATATTAAACAAAAGAATATCAGAGATAATCAACAACCATCGGGGACAAGCGGTATGTTGTTGAGATATCCTGATATATGGGTTTTTAATAGTTGCTTTGAGAATTATTATTTCATGAGGTGAGGGGTTGAAGTGGGTAGAGATGGCATTATAGATAGGGTCTATGATGAGCTCAGATCTATCCTTGGAAGGAGGGTTTCAAGAGACCCTGTCGATATAGGTCTCCATGCTGTTGATGCGTCATCTTACTATTTCATTCCAAGGGATGTAGCAGATGGGTATATACTAGCTCTTCCCCAGGATGTAGAGGAGGTCTCTGAAATAGTAAAGGTTTGTTATATGTATAATGTTGCGATCATACCTCAGGGATCTTCGACAGATATTTCTATGGGGGGCGGGGCTTTGAGTATGACAGCGACGGCCCAGATCTATACATTGGAAAGGGGGATAATACTCCATACAGGTAGAATGGATAAGGTCAACGAGATTTCCGAGGTCGATAGGATAGCTGTTATAGATCCAGGTCTCAGGATCGATGCTCTTAACGAGAAGCTGTTAGAAACAGATCTATTCTTTCCGGTGGATCCCGCATCTGCTAGAGCAGCAACTGTGGGCGGGGCTATAGCCACCGGAGCTGGGGGGCTTAGGGGAGCTAAATATGGTACAATGAGAGACTGGGTTCTCGGCTTAGAGTTTGTTGATGGGGTTGGAAGGATCCACAGGGTTGGATGTAGAACTGTCAAGTGTAGGCAGGGATATGATATAACTAGGATCATGGTTGGTTCTGAGGGAACACTTGGGGTTATAACGAAGGCTGTTTTGAAGCTATGGCCTAGACCTCCTCACATAGCGAGGATCATGGCTGTCTTCAGAGGCTTCGAAGAGCTCTACAGCTTCTTCCTAAAAGTTAGGAAGGGAAGGGTTCCTCTAGTGGCAGAGTATATGGAAGACAGGGTTGCTGAGAAGGTTATAAGGAACACAGGTATGAACGTACCTGTTGGCCATACAATCATATTGGATCTAGAGGCCGATTCCAAAGATGAGGCTGATAGGTTTGTTAGCATGCTAGGGGATTTTGCAAGGAGCAGCGGCTCGATATATGTGGCAACTGCTATGAGCGGTGAGGAGGGGTTTGAGGAGATATATAGATTCAGGAGATCTATGTTCCCGTCCTATGTTAGGCTGAAGAAGCGTAAACATGTTGTAGCTGAGGATATAGCTGTGCCGATATCTAAGATCCCAGAGTTTATCTATAGGATCAGGGAGATCGAGAGGAAATACGGTAGAGAGATAGAGCTGGGAGGTCATCTAGGCGATGGGAATCTGCACCCACATATAGAGGGCGATCTAGAGGATCCCAAAGATAGATCTATTGTGATAAGCATAGCCAGAGACATAGTCGTTGAAGCACTTAAGCTAGGAGGTACATCGAGTTCCGAGCACGGGATAGGATCTATGAAGCTAGAGCTATTACTCATGGAGCTGAGGAATAGAAACTCTGAGCACACGCTGGAGCTGATGGCAGGGATTAAAAGGGTCTTCGACCCTAAATGGATTTTGAACCCTGGCAGGGTGATCCCATATGAGGCAAGGAACAAGATATGATCCCATAGCCAAGGCTAGGGAGGAATTTAACAAATGTGTTTTCTGCGGCTTCTGCGAATCATCATGCCCAACCCTTTCAGAGACGAGTGAGAGGGGCTATGGACCGAGGGGTAGGGTGAGGGTTGTCGGTCTCCTCCTTAACGGCATATACTCGGAGAAAACAGCTGAGTATCTCTATACATGTCTCCTATGCTATGCATGTGTACCCCCATGTCCAACGGGTGTTGATATACCAGGTATTGTAGAGGCTGGAAGAGCTATCCTAGTGAGAATTTCTCAGGGGATGAGGGTTAAATCCATTAGTTCACATCATCTAGCTTGAAGCCCTTACTATATTTGCATATGGGCAATCCCTCCAATATAGTGAGCACAGTCTAGCCTCATACTTGGTGAGAGGCCTTTTAAGCATGTTGCAGAGAGCTACGTAGCCCCCGCTAACACTCTCAACTCTATAGTAGGGGCATTCGGAGGATATAAGGTCTCTTAGCATATGTATGGGACCATAGATCCTAGATGCAATAGAATTCCTAGTAATAACTCTGACACCCCCTTTACCACTATTACTCTGGTTCAGAGGCTTATCTGCACCTGATATTGTTTCAACATAGAATGAACACCCCCTGTAGACCTCAGGGGCACCGCCACATCTATATGCAGCTACAACAGAATCGCTTGGCTCACCCAGCTTAGGTGAGTGGCAAGCCCCGGCCCTATAGTATGGACATGGCATTTGGACTCCAACATCTATCTCTGCGAAGCCCGATATTCGCTAGGTATAGCTTCACATTATATACACAATCAACTCCGTATTACTATTATAAGCCCTGCTCTCCAGAGCGAAGATAGCGATAAGCTTAACCCTCATAGATATTATCCTCATTGGGCTTCCTGTTAATTGGTTAGATGCGGGGCGGATATTTTCTTTCTAGCCTATATTGCTTGGTGGGCCTTTGTCAACACAGGATCTATCTATACTTAGAAAGACTGTTAGGGAGTTTGCATCAAAGTATGTGGCTCCTCTGGCTAGGAGGATAGATGCTGGGAATTGGTATCCAAGGGAGCTTGTGAGGGATATGGGTAAGATGGGGATTTTAACTCCTAATATTCCTGAGGATCTAGGTGGAGCTGGCCTTGATCTACCTGGCGTCTCAGTTGTTCTAGAGGAGATAGCTAGATATAGCGGTTCAGCCTCTTTAATACCGGAGGTTCAGGGAACCCTTGTAGCCCATGTGATAGCAAAATATGGGGGTAGGAGAATCGCCGAGGAGGTTGTTCCGAAGCTAGCTTCTGGAGAGGCTATAGGGTCTTTTGCTTTAAGCGAGCCCTGCTGTGGAAGTGATGCAGCAAATATAGAGACTACTATAGAGAGGCAAGGCGGCGAGTGGGTTGTTAAAGGGACTAAGATGTGGACCACCCAGGGGTTATACGCTGATTACTTTCTAGTATTCGGCAGGATTGGGGATAGGAGTGAGAGGCATAGGAATATAGCTGCGGTTCTCATTAGAAGGGGGAGCTGTATAAAGGCAAATCCGATAGAGGTTATGGGCTTCAGGGGGACTGGCACGGCTGAGGTTATTATAGATGGCTGTAGAGCCGGCGACGATGATCTCATAGCGCCCCCTCCAATGGGGTTTAAAGCGGCTATGGACGCTCTCAACGTGGGAAGGGTAGCTATAAGCGCTCTAGGCATAGGGCTTGCAGAGGCCGCCTTTGAAGAGGCATATTCCTTTCTAACCCAGAGAATAGCTTTTGGGAAACCTGTGATCGAGTTCCAGGGGATCCAGTTCAGACTTGCAGAGCTATACGTCATGATCGAGTCAGGGAGATCCATGGTATATAGGGCTGCAGAGCTACATACAAAGGGATATGAGGATTTTCCGGTAGCTGCTGCAGCTACAAAACTCCACGTAGCAAGGATCAGCGTTGAGGTGGCCGGAGAAGCCCTCAGGCTAATGGGTGGCTATGGATATAGCAAGGAGAGTAATGTTGAGAGGATATATAGAGATGCGAAGCTCCTAGAAATAGGTGAAGGAACCAACGAGGTTCAGATGCTAGTAATCTCTAAGCATATATATAGAAAAGGTGCTAAATGGCTGATCTAAGATCTAAAAATGCTCCATAGCTAAAACCTTTTCCAAGGAAAACACCGAGACTTGGGCTTCGCTGGACCTGATATTCTTTGATACAAAGCCCTCTTCCCTTGACTCCACAGCTATCAGGACCCCTTTTCATCGGGATCCGTATCGCTGTGCTCTGCCCATTTAGTACGAATCAAATCCATACCTCCAGATCATAAGTATGGGAAACCATATATTAGGTATTTATTTAATCTAGCAAAACATCTATAAGCTATGTGAGGCTCAAAGCGGCAGTATATTGCATAGAAGGTGTGTGAATGGTATGGTGAAGCTTGTATATTTAAGGATATAATAGCTATGTGATTCAGGTGATAGGGATCTCCCAGGGCCAGATACTGAGGAGTAGCAGGGATAGGGTTCTGACAGGTTTGATAGGAGGTTTATCTAGATATCTAGGGCTGAGCCCCGGGATTTCTAGGCTGGTATTCTTAGCAGTATTCGCTATATCGATCTTCGTTGGTCTATGGCTATTGTTTCTAGCAGTATATATGCTGGTCTCAGCGGTTATACCTAGGGATGACGATCCTGAAGATCTAAGGGCAAAGGGGTTCGTCATTAAAGTAGACAGGTTAATCCTATCGCTGATAGCCCTGATCCTATTGGGGATCGGCGTAGGTGTTCTTATATACTCTCTAGCCCTTCTAGTGATATCTTTCGGCATTAATGTAATGAGCCTTATAAATCCCCCTATGGTTTTAGCGGGTATACTGGCCTTTATAGTGGCGGTTCTAGGGATCATAGCCGGCTTGGCGATCACGTGGTTAGGGTTTCAATTTGCTAAGAGGGTATAGATGCTGTATTGCTTGCTTCTGAAGCTTGATTAGCTATAGAGGTGTTGGTCTATATTCTCTTCCAAGTATTTCTCTTGCAATTATCATCTTCATTATGTTAGGGGCTCCTTCGGCTCCTGACATATAGCTGAAGACGCCCCTTAAAGCTGATTCAGCTATAGATTCTCTCGTATAGCCTAGTCCCCCCAGCATCTGTGTTAGCTCTACAATGGCTTTGAAGCTCTTCTCTACTGCAAGGTATTTCGAGGCTGCGCTGAGCCTAAACACCTCGGATCTAGAGATCTTGTTCTCCGAGTATAGATCTAGGGCCCATGCTGCTTTCAGCACCAGGTTCCACGTTGCCTCAAGCTCTGCCCATATTTCTGCTAGTTTGAACTGTATAGCTTCATACCTAGCTAGAGGCCATCCAAATGCCTCTCTATTTTTAACAAACTCTACAACCTCGTCGAAAACCCTCATAGCAGATCCTATCGATGCCGCCCCTATCAAAGCCCTAGCCCTTGTAAAGCCCTCTGTTGCATATATAAAGCCTTTCCCCTCCTCACCTATTAAATACCTCCTGGGGATCTTCACCTCTCTAAGTCTTAGAGAGCCTGTGCTTATCCCTATCCTCCCCATGGTCTCGAAAAGCCCTATCTCGACGCCGTCAGCGTCTATGGGTAGGTAGAATGCAGATATCGCTGAGTGGCTCCTCTCCTGCCTAGTCTTTGCTAGTAGGAAGTAGCCTCCACCCCACTCCCTCGCTTCTCTAACACCGCTTACATATACCTTTTCACCGGTGATCACATAGTGATCGCCGATAGGCGATGCTAGTGTCTTTATATTAGCTACATCGCTCCCCCCATGAGGCTCTGTAGAGGCTATTCCGAGGAAGCGATCCCCCCTAGCGACCTTTACAACAATCTCTTCCTTTAGCTCTTCGGAACTGTATGTCTCGATCATCTTTGCCCATACGTTATTAACAACTATATATACAGCTAAGCTCATACCTGGATCGAAGTACCCCACCTCCCTCATAATCATAGCCGAGCTAAGCCATGAAAGGCCGGGGCCACCATAGTCCTGTGATATATTGGGCGTCAGGATCCCCTGTGATGCAAGGCCTTTAAAGAGTTCTCTAGGCATGCGGCCTTGATACTCGATCTCCCTGTATCTGGGGGATACCTCTTTCACCAGATACTCCCTAGCCGCTTTAATAACCAACTGCTGATCCTCCGAGATTGTGAAGTCCACAGACGCCACCAAGATATCTAGCTATTGGCCCTAAATATCCGAGAGGATCTCACCTATAACGAGCTTTAGAAGGATCAGCTCTGGGCAGCGCTCCTCTGTATCGCAGATGCCTCGATGATCCTCTTTCTAAGTATGAGAAGCCTTTTGAAGACCTCAGATTTAACCTTTCTCCAATCCTGTCCAGCAGGCACTGATAGTTTGATCAGGATTATAACGTGTTCCTTATCAGATTGCTCGTTGAAATAGGGGCCGACCTCTATCTGAAAGCCTGTTAGGGCTTCTCTAATCATGTCTTCAAGAGATTCTAGATCTATATTTGCTAGGGGCATCTCAACCCTTAGATCGATAATCTCTCTTTCAGAAAACTCTGGAGCATAGTCTACAATTGCCGAGTTCATCAATACTATATATATTATTTAGGTATCTTTATTTCTCTACCCTCATCGGGACCATTCTAGTGTAGAAGAAGTTTACAACCGAAAGCCTCGCTCTCTAGGGTGGGGAGAGGGTTAGCTCAAGTTGGATTAATAAGAAATCAGCGGATCTATAACCACTGGGTGGATATGGAGTATGGTTAGGATCCTAGGAATCGAGTCCACGGCACACACAATAGGCGTTGGAATAGCTGTTGAGGAATCCCCACATATAGTTGCTAATGTGAAGAGCACCTATATTCCTGAGAAGGGCGGGATACATCCTAGGGAGTCGTCGAGATACCTCGCTGAGAAGGCTCCAGAGGTTCTTAGAGAGACTCTTAAAAGGGCTGGGCTATCTATGGATGACATAGATGCTATCGCAGTAGCCCTCGGCCCCGGGCTTGGCCCTAGCCTGAGGGTTGGCGCGACCCTTGCGAGGGCGCTAGCTATATACTATGGAAAACCCCTTATACCAGTGAATCACGCCGTCGCCCATATAGAGATCGGGCTCATAACAACTGGTGCTAGGGATCCTGTTGTGGTATACCTCTCAGGGGGTAACACAGCTGTTATAGCCCACCACAGCAGGAGGTATAGAGTGTTTGGCGAGACCCTCGACATAGCACTTGGAAACCTCCTAGACACGTTTGCTAGGGAGACCGGCTTGGGGCCTCCATATGTTGTAAATGGTATCCATGTGGTGGATAGATGTGCTGAGAAGGGCTCTAGATTCGTCTCGGAGCTCCCCTATATCGTTAAGGGACAGGATCTATCTTTCGCGGGGCTTTTAACAGCATCCCTCAGATCCCTTAGGAGGGGGGGTAGCCTAGAGGATATATGCTATACGCTTAGGGAGATAGCATATTCAATGGTTGTAGAGGTTACAGAGAGATGTATATCCCACACCGGGAAGAAGGAGATCTTGGTTGTTGGCGGTGTAGCTGCAAGCCCATATCTTAGGGAGAAGATGGAGTGGGCTTCTAAGCATCACAGGGCATCTCTCTATGTTGTCCCCCCTGAATATGCTGTTGACAATGGTGCTATGATAGCGTGGACAGGGCTTCTAGCGTATAGGAGTGGTGTTAGAATAGCTGTTGAGGAGAGCTATATAAAGCCTAGGTGGAGGGTTGATGAGGTGGATACTCCTTGGAGGGATTAGTCGAGATCCATAGAGGGGCAGAGGCTGTTATATATAAGGGGAATTTTCTGGGCTTCAAGGCTATATATAAGTATAGGCCTCCCAAGCAATATAGATCCGAGGTGCTCGACAAGAAATTAAGGTTTGAGAGAACCATTAACGAGGCTAGGATCATGCTGAGATTAAGGCTAAGCGGTGTTCCCGTCCCAGCTCTTTTAGACGTAGATCTAGATCGTGGGTTGATAGTTATGGAATATATAGAGGGGAGGATCTTGAGGGACTACATTCTAGGCGGGGGATCTACAGATCTTCTGAGGGATGCTGGAAGAATACTAGGGATGATCCATGCTAGGGGGATCTGCCATGGAGATCCCACGATCTCCAACTATATAGTTGATAACAGGGGTTCCCTATGGATAATAGACTTCGGGCTTTCCGAATATAGCGATGATGCAGAGGATCAGGCTGTAGATCTTCACCTACTATATAGATCTATAGAGACACTACCTCTGAAAAACATAGAGGAGCTGAAGGAAATAGTTTATAGTGGATACTCAGAGATCCTGGGGATGGATAGGGCTAAGAGGGTGAGGGAAAAGGTTAGGGAGATAAGGATGAGGGGTAGATATGTACTTGAGAGGAGGGTGAAGGCTGTATGGATGGTGAGGGGAGGAGAGAGTTAAGGGTTCTTCTGATAACTGGCAATAAGCATAAGGCTATGGAGATTAGAGAGATGCTAGACGAACTATATCCGGGGGTTTTCTTAATAGAGATAGGATCAGATGTTAAGAAGCTAGAGATACAGTCTGAAAGCCTCGAGGAGATAGCATATATATCTCTTAAAAGCGCTATAGAGCATCTCGATATATCTAAGTGGGATTCAATATGGGTTGAGGATTCAGGGCTATTCATAGAAGCATTAGGAGGATTTCCAGGTCCCTATTCAAGCTATGTTCTTAAGAAGATAGGTTTGGAGGGGATCTTGAGACTCTTAAGCGGGGTCAGCAATAGGAGGGCCTGCTATAAAGCGGTGATTGCATATACCTTAAACGGATCTATAGGTGTTGAGAGCGGCGAGCTATGCGGTTCGATAGCATATAATCCAGATGGCTTAGAGGGATTTGGATACGATCCGATCTTCATACCTGAGGGCTATAGCGAGACCCTAGCCCGCCTTGGATATAGAGTTAAAAACAGGATCAGCCATAGAGCTAGAGCTGTAAAGGCTGTAGTCTCTAAGATACTTGCGCTTCACAGTTAGCAGTGCTTCTAATCGTTTTAAATATATGTAGATATTCAGCAGGGTTTCATCTCGCCCACATGGATTTTCTTATCCATGTGGGTTCGTTGGCGGCTATCGAGCCCAACGTCGCTGGGCTCCTAGGGCTCTGGACAAGCTCCCTATACCTTCAGCTAGGTATTCTAATGATCTGAGTTTTATGTTTATACGCACTACTACCTCTCTATGCAATAACTCTCCTCCTTCAGAACACCTACCGATCCTTGAACCTCGGGATCTATCCCACTTTATCCCAGATAAAGAGCTTTTATACTTCTAACAGAAACCTCATATTGGGTGGCTCTGCTGAAGATTCCGAAGGCGATCAACACCTACTGCCCTAGATGTAAAGCGCATACAGAGCATAGTGTAACAATATATAAGCATGGTAAGAGGAGGACCCTTGCAGAGGGTCAGAGGAGGTATCTCGCTAAGCAGGAAGGCTATGGATCTAAGAGGAAGCCTGAGCAGAAGAGATTTGCTAAAGTTACTAAGAAAACTGTTCTTAAGCTCAAGTGCCAGAAGTGTGGGTTTATATTACATAGAAGGGGTATTAGGCTTAAGAAGGCCGAGCTTGTGGAGGTGGTTAAGGGTTGAAGAAGAGGAAGATACTGATCCCCGAGCCTAAAAGCAGGTTTGTAAGAGTTAGATGCCCCCAATGCGGTAATGAACAGGTGATCTTTGATCACGCTACCTTCCCCGTTAGATGTTTTATATGTGGCACACAGCTTGTCAAGAGCACTGGGGGAAAGGCTATTATCTATGGGGAGATTATAAAGATCCTGGGGTGAGATCCTGGTTTTAAAGAGAAAGCAGATCCCAGATGTTGGAGAGCTTGTAGTAGCAACTGTTAAGGAGATATTCGATTATGGTGCATATGTAACGCTGGACGAGTATAGAGGCTATAGAGCCTTCTTACCATGGAGCGAGATAACTGCTAGGCATTTCAAAGATATAAAAGAAGTTCTTAGAGAGGGTCAGAGGGTTGTGGCAAAGGTTATAAGGGTTGATAAGACTAAGAAGCCCCCTGCGGTTGATGTCTCGACAAAGAAAGTGAGTGATGAGGAAAGGAAGAGCAAGATGATTCTCTGGAAAAGGGCTCAGAAGGCACATAACATCCTCGAGATCGTTGCCAAAAGACTTGGGATGAGTGTCGAGACTATATATGAGAAAGTGGGGTGGAAGCTGGAAGATAAATACAAGGAGATCATGGCCGGCATAGAGGAGCTAGCTATAAGGGGTGAGGAGGCTGCTCGCGGCATAGAGGTTGAGGAGGAAATTCTAAAGACCCTTATAGAGGAAGCGAGAAGACATGTGGAAATTAAAAGGGTATCTATATCGGGGATTATAACTGCTAGATCAAGGGCGCCGGATGGTATAAAAAGATTGAAGAGCTTCTTCGAGGAGATCATATCCCTTGTAGAGGGTAGATACTCTAAAGATGGGGTGAAGATAGAGCTATACACGCTCGGCGCGCCAAGATATAGGCTAATCTTGGAAGGATCGGACTACAAGGAGCTTGAAAAGATACTCTCAAGCGTTCTCGAATACGCCGAAAAGGCTTCAAAGAAGCTTGGAATAGAGTTTAGCTTCGAAAGAGCATAGGTGATCTGATATAGTGAGACACCTCATAAGAAAGTGTACCAGATGTGGTAGATATACACTCAAAGAGAGATGCCCCCTCTGTGGCTCAGAAACAATAGATCCCCACCCACCTAGGTTTTCACCAGAAGATAGGTATGTGTCCTATAGAGTTAAAGCGATATATAAGGAGAAAGTGGAGTCAAGAGGCTCGGAATCTTCTACAACAAATTAATTAGATCCAGATTATAGCTCTAAACACAGCGAAGATCTATATATGTGGTAGCACACAGATATTACATATATAATTAGATTCTCACATAGATATTGAGGTTATATTTTATCAACCCGCAGATAGATATATTTATTGGGTTCTGACTTGTCTCTCTTCAACAAACTCATCTCCAGAGAGGCACCCCTCATCATCTTTGAGGGAACACCAGGTGAAAGGGCTTATCTGGCTAGGCTTATAATTAGTAGGTTTGGTGGAGCTGAGATCCTATGTGAGAACCCCCTTATCATGAGGATCCCTAGATCCTCTTCTATAGAGGAGGTTGAAGAGTTCATAGTCTCGCTTAAAGGGATTGGTAATGCAGCTGCTAGAATATCTACTAACGGGGAAGAGATTCACAGGTGCTTAGACGGCGGAGAAAAGGTTATGATGGTTAGCGAGCATGATCCAGTTTCGTCTCGGCCATGGAGGAAAGGGTTTTTAGCTATAAAGCTAAAGTTATGTATATCTCGAAATCTAGGGAATATTATTTTGGAAAAGGGCGAGACTCTGGCAAAATATATGTCCTCAAACCCCCTTATAAAAATAGCTTCAATGGCTATACCATCCGCTATGTCAACGATCGGTAGGTTTATAAACGATGCCAACATGATGATCGTAGGAACGGCCATTAGCGGGAGTCTCTTTGCATTCCAGAGCATAAGCTTTAAAAGGGCGAGAAAGAAGGTCTAGAAGCTCTTATAGCTTCAATTATAATCAAAAGCCGTGCCCCTATAAAATGGCGGGCTGTATCCTTTTTCATGGTAGTGGGGATTTATATTCATTTGTTGTCTGGGCTTAAGCTTATATGTATTTAATCCATAATTGTTTTGATGATTAGGTGATATCTCTGCTAGATCTTGGGAGACCTCGAGAAGCAATGATGCCCAGAGCACCCGAGGCCGAAGCCCTTTATGAGGGCATTGCCCAGAAGGGCTTCGGGGTTCCAAGCCTAGCCCTAGATGGTAGCCCCTTTCCGCTGGGCTCAACAGCCACCCATGATCCCACAGGGCTAAAAACCCTGTGGATCAAGAAACATAGCAACACAAACAAAAGAAAATCAATAACCATCAATGACCATCGGGGGACAAGCGGTTCATGGATATAGTGCTGGGGATGCGGAGGATGGATATGACCAGCGCTATCCAGCTGAATGAGAGCATCTTGGTTGATACGGGGAGTAGAAGGATCTATCTATCCAAGCCTGTTCTCACCGCTGAAGATGAGATTGCCTCTTCCTTTGCATCTGTGTTGGAGGAGCTTGGTATTAGGTATAGCATTGTGGCTGGGTATATAGCAATAATGTTTGGCAGGTCTAGGAGGAGTGATGATATAGACTTCATAGCCTATGGAGTGGGGGAAGAGAAGTTCCTAGAGCTGTGCAGAAGGCTTGGAGGGGCTGGGTTCGAGCTTATGCAGGGCGATATCTCTTCTGAGGAGTCTTTGAGAAGGATTTATAGGGAATACCTTGGGCAAGGGTACAGCGTTAGGTTCATGTATAGAGGCACCATATTGCCCAACATAGAGTTTAAGCTGGCTAGAACACGCTACCAAATATACAGCATTGAGAATTGCTACGAAGTAGTGCTGAACAATAGCTTCAGGCTGAGGATAGCACCTATAGAGCTCCAGATAGCGTATAAGCTGCGGCTTGGATCAGAGAAGGATATGGGGGACGCAGCATTCCTCTACAGCCTCTTCAAACAGGTGATAAATGGTGAGGAGCTTAAGATGTGGTGTGAGGAGCTGGGGGTAAATATAAAGTTGCTCGTCTAGAATTAGGTGGAGACTATGGGAGGGGAAGGTGGGGAGGCTATTGAGGAGCTCCTGGAGGATAGGAGGAGAAATCTGGAGGATATAATTCGACACGCTATCTGGAATGCCGAGATGGTTATTAGAATGGGGAGGAGGTGGTTCGAGATCAGGGACAGGTGGCTTAATGAAGCGTGGAGGGCAGATATGGAGATGATCAAGAGAAACCCAGAGATCAGGGAAGCCCTTATAAAGAGCCTAGAGGTCAAATCAAAGATCGAGCACGAGCTGGACACGATGATCGAGGAGCAAGCTAGAAAGAGAATAACAAAACAAACGACAAACCCCACTCTTTAGGGTAGGGATGGTTTTAATAACTCTTCCCGAATAGATGGGAGAGCCGATGAACCGCCTGAAAGGGATGATGATCAGAAGGATGATGACCTGAAGGCGGGAGAGGATGTCAGTGATCCTCCGATATAAAAGTCTAGCTAATGATTAGAAATATTATCTATAGCAGCATCGCATCCGCAGGCACAAGTCTCATTTCAAAAGGATCAGGGATAGCAATAAGGGACGATAGGCTTTCTATAGAATAGATCTATTTAATGCTGAGAATATTTTTCATTGCTTATAGGGAGAAGGCTTATATTCATGTATACATTATTGTCTATGGTGACTGTATGACAGAGGTTATAAGCATTAGAATCCCCAAGGAGCTAAAAGAGAGAATGAAGAGACATAAGAATATTAATTGGAGCGAGCTTATAAGAAGATTTATTGAAGAGACCGTGGCTCGATATGAGGCCGAAGAAATTATTAAAAAGATTGAGGAAGACTTAAGAAACGTTCCAGAGTTGCCATCTGGCACAGTATCACGGTGGCTAAGAATTGATAGAGAAAGTCATTGACTCCTCTACCCTAGCAAAGTTTCTTCTTAAAGAAAAGGGATGGGAGCGTGTGCGGGATATACTACGCGAAAGGCCATGTACTCTAGATCTTGCAATAAAGGAAGCGGCTAACGCCATATGGAGGAGAACTGTCCTTCTAAAAGATATAGATGTTGAAAAAGCTCTCCAAATCCTCGATAGCCTTCTCAGAATGAGAAAAATCGTGCTTGAAGTAGAACCTCAAGATCTATATCTGAAGCAAGCCCTTAAAATAGCTATAGATCATGGGATAACAATCTACGATGCACTATTCATAGCACAAGCTCTCAATAGAAAAGCCGCGCTAGCTACTTCAGACAAGCAACAATGCGAGATAGCCTTTAAACTTAGTATTGAGTGTATTTATATCGAATGACTCAAAAACGACCTTCCTATCTCCTCATAGACATCGCATTCCACCTTCTAGCTCGGTGTGTGGAGGCTAAGAAGATGGTGGGAATATAGATGTGATAACAAGCACGAAAACCTTTCAATTAACGCTTTTCAGAGACTGCGGTATTTGCACTCCAGCCCTTCATAGAAGAAGACTTCTGTTTAATATTTAGAGAGATAGACAATAACTAAGAGAGCAAGCGGGCTCCCTCAAATGATATTAGAGTTTGGCAAACCTCGCTCTTTAGGGCGGGGTGTTTTAAGCTTTCTAGGTAGATATCTATGGCGTGATGAGGTTATTTCTTTGATGGTTTGGGGGTTAATGTCTCGGCTGGGCACCCCGTTAGCGTGTCCCGATGTCCCTAGGGAGAGACCCCGAAGAGTACCCCCAACCCAATGATCTTGAGGATAGAAGCATTGATCTCTCTCCAGGAGGCTAACACTTGAGACCCCAGCATAGAAAACCCCTGGAGAGGGGAGGGGTCATCAATATATTCCTCAAGGACTATCTCCACGTCTATGTCATACTCCATGAATATATCAACAATCCACAGCACGATCTTCCTAAACCACCATCAATTAATTATAGTATTATACTATAATTATATAATTATATACTGCTATATTCATTGCAGTTTTCTTGGCTAAGCATGGTGGATAGCCTATATATAGCTTCCTAACACACCTGTTATATAGCTCACCAGCTAAGAACCTAGTAGCTGTTATGTAGAGACGCCTTAGCCTCTTATCCCTCTTATACATTGCTTCAAGGTACTTCTCACGGTATTCTTTCATTCTTTCTATGTCGGGGTCCCAGCATTTTTCAGCAGATCTCTCTTACAGCTTAGTATTTCGAGATCTCCCTCTTCCACCAGTAGTACTCAGACTCAATAGATCCTCCTTTGACAAGCAAAGCTGAACCATCTGTAATTACCATAGCGAATAAGCTGTTCAAACTAATGTCTATAAGTGCCTCTTTATCCTACGGGATCTCTCTGCTTGATGCTCCTCGGATCCTTGATCCTCTCCTTCTTATCCCTGTAGTTTAGCTTTATATAGCCCTTCTTATTTGATTTAGAAGGCTTCTCACCAATATCTATAATATTTAGGCAGACTACCCACCGGTCTCATACACGATCTCCGGTATTCCTTGCTTACCCTCCCACCTTATTTTACCTATATACTTTATCCTTAGATCGGAGCCGCCTAGCACCAAATAGCCTCTCTTGTTGATATGATCAAGATGGTATCTATCATTATGCGAAATGCGATTCCTTAGATCTCTTCGGGATTAGTGCTGCTCTATTATTTTTCCAACTGCTCCTCCTATCACCCACTAACTCTTTAAAGGCCTTCAGAGGACAAAGCACTTGTCAGACACATTCTGAAACCTCTCTTAGACCATCATATTAGCAATCCCACCTATAAAGAGCCACAATCACACAAAACATAACATGAAAGTTTAAAAACAGGCTCCGATGTACAAGACTCACCCTCTTATTTATATCGAGTAACATCTGAGACCCTAGTATAAATATCCCCGTTCTCCAGGGCAGGGGCTGTATCCTTTTTCATGGTGGTGGGATGCTTTTATATTTTTTGTCTGGGCTTAAGCTTATATGTATTCAATCAATAATTGCATTGATGATTAGGTGTTATCTCTGCTATATCTTGGTGTGGAGAGACCTCGGGATGCGATGATGCTCAGAACACCTGAGGCCGAAGCCCTTCTGGGCATAGCCTCCATATAGGGCTTCGGGGATCCAAGCCTAGATAGGAGCCCTTTTCCGCGGGCTCAACAGCCACATACGAGCCCATAGAGATCCCAAGATCTCTGAGAGGAGGTGGAAGCCCCCGATACCTCATAGCTAAAAACCCTGTGGATCAGGAAGCACGGAAATTCAAAACAAATGGATATCAGTGACAATCAACAACTATCGGAGGACAAGCTGTTGCTGTGTGTTAGTGGCTATATATCCTGAACATTGATATCGCATAAGACGCCATTTCTAGAATATATTGAGCCCATAAGATGCCGGTTGCTATTGATATTATGGTTCCTCCACCCCTCAGGATTGTATACACAGCTATTATCAAGCCTAGATCTTTCCTCCACTTTCTACACAGCTCAGGGATCCTCTCTAGCCAGCTTATTTCTCTCTTAAATGTGACCGCAGCCCCCCTCGATAGGCTTGTCTTCAGATCTGCATATCTCTTATAGGCTTGCTTAGGATCAACAATATATATTGCTCCTCTACACGGGTTTGTTGGGATATCCCTTATAACTGCTAGCACATTTCTCTCCGGGCAGCTTTCTCCACTTCTTTGGCTCTTGATTTTCAGCTCGACATTTTCTAAGATCTTCTTAATTTCGCTACCAGATCTGTTGATGATCTCTATATTCTCACTATCAAGTATGATCGATACTCTATATTCTCTGGAGAGCTTTGAGAGTGACATCATGTTGGATATAGAGAGAGATCTGCCGACACATATATAGCCGAGTACCTCGTATCTTGTGGAAATAACATATATAGTGCCCTGGCAACTACTGCTAGGGTCTATGGAGGATATATCCCACTGAAAGCCGTGGATCCTGGCTTTATCTGGTGTTGCGAGACATATTTTCACTCTTGTTCTGGCATCCTCTAGGATTACTAGATCAGGGCTTCTCTTAACTACAATGTAACCCCTTCCATGATCCTCATAGCTCTTACATATATTCCTCACAGCCTCTATGTTGTCGGCTGAGCATATGATCTTTATGATCTCATCTCTCGCTAGCGAGCTTCTAGATTTTATGGATATCTCGCCCGTGGATCTAGTATATACGGTAGATCCAGCATCTAGGTATAGCTCCCTCGCATAGCAGACCTCTCTAGAGGTCTTGGCGGGCTTCCAAGAGATGATGCCTATTCTAGCAAGATCTGAGGATCTTCTAGCCATATAGAGAAAATATATGTATGGGATCGATGGTGCAGCGATCGATAAATATGTAGAAGCGTTTGAACCCATGGCAAGCCCTAGAATAGAGACTATATAGACCAATGTTGAGAAGATACTGCATACCTTCCTAGACACGGCCAGAGTCTCAGAGCGCCCTCCTCGAACAATGGATCCGCTGCTGATTATGAGAGCCTCTGCAGACCCCGACTCCACGGCGGAATAGCCTGCAACCATATCTCCGGCCTCCCTATATGATCTAGAGTCTGAGTTATAGGGCTCCCTAACAACTATAGATCCCCTAGAAACTGCTAGATCGCAGGTGGTTATTACACCTGGGTATAGCTTGACATGGGATCCAGGGGCTCCGCCTATATAGCCAAGATTTCCCTGAGACCCTGGCGATAGAAAGATCCAATGCCCTATAACCCCCTCCACATATTTCGATGAGAGCACTATGAGTATCGTGAAGAGAGCCACCATAATCGGCACATAGCCTCCCACAACAACCGCATATATAGCAGATGCTATGAGAGACGCTATATCTGGCTTTAACAAGATCTCTATAGACGAGCCCCTCTTAAGAGCTATTGACAGAGCTATGATCACAACCGCTGAGAAATAAAGATCTATTAGATAACCTATAATCCTATCTGGGCTGAGAGCCCTGAGAGAGACGAGAATAGCTAGAAGCACCGTGAGAACCGAGAGGATCCTAGGAGATAGGATCCCTAGCCCATAGATCTGTACCCTATCCCAGGACGTAGAGACAGAGCCCCACATATTATAGATAGGAAAAATATAAAGAGCATTCCAAGATGGAGGAGAACTTCCGCGGAGGGTTTGGATCTCAAATAATCGATATTCTAAAACCCATATTGTATTGTCACCTGCTAAGATCCGATCTTCTACTCACTTTAAAGGAGACTCTTGGCTATAGTAGCTGTATTTATATACCTAGTGGTATATAATATCAGGTGAAATAGGTGAAATGGTTTAGCGTTTCAAGTGGGATTTCTAAGGGGGCTGTTATAGCAATCATAGTAGTGGCTGTTCTAGCATTTGCTGCAGGCTTTGTTTCAAGGCCTCCAGTATCTCTGCAAACAGTAACTATACCATCTATCCAGACAATCGCTGTGAGGGAGATCATGACAGTCACATCTATATACACGACAGCACAGATTGTGATTAGGGAGACAACATCTATAGTTACTAGAACCCAGATAGCGACAGTAACTACAGCTGTTGAGAGAACCCTTACCTCTCAGATAACAGCCACGGTTCCAACGACTATTCAGAGAACAATTATAAGCACTATTACTCAACAATCTACAATAACAGTGGGGCAGACAATTCCAGCTGGTGCAACACTGCTACCTTTTTCTGGGAAGACAGCCTTTGCATTGATATCGACGGGCCTCAACTTCAACGGATCCTCTAGAGGCGGGATTGGAATATATATACCAGCAGGGTGGGGCTTAGAGGTGACATTTACAAATAGCCACATAATACCTCATAGCATAGCTATTGTGAGGAATAGCACAGCAGCCCCTCAGAGCAGGGATATAGGGAGTGACGGCACGATCATAGCTTCACAGCCCCCTACATATACTAGCGGTATACCAAGCGGGGCTACTGTAACCCTCAGCGTCCACTCGCTATCAGAAGGGATCTACTGGATAGCATGTGGCGTACCGGGACACGCTTCAGCGGGGATGTGGATAATCCTCGTAGTATCGCCAAAGGTTTCAACACCATATGTGATCCAGTTACAGCAGCCCGGCGGCACTGAGTACCCATATAGCTATGGAATAGTTCTCGTAACATTAACAGCAGCTATGATCCCTATGATCTTCTGGATGGGTAAAAAGCCTAACCATTTAAAGGTGTTTTTCCACCGCTATCTGTGATGCTAAACCGAAGTGTTGATCCGGTATTTTTATGTCTGCCGACTACAATAGCGCAGATCTTATCTCTTACTATATATGGTGAAGAGAAGATAATAGAGCATTAATCTAACAGGTTGCGAGTCTCCGGCCTTTAGTGAAGGTCTTACTCTATGTTCTCTTCAATACTCGATGAGAAGGGGGTCTTTATCTATGTGTCGCTCTAAAGCTTTTTAAGATCTTGGGAATCAAACTTAGGAAGCTGAAGAATGGCGTTGAAGGTGTATCCCCTTCCCGAGAGGCTTAGGGGTGTTTTGTCTAGGGAATATGGTTTCCTTGTGGAGGGGGTTGATAGGGTGTCTGTGGCTAGGAGAGCAATCATGGCTATACATCATAGTAGGAGGGTGTGGAGTGTTGGGGATGTGGTGACCAAGAGCCTTGTGGAGGCGGGGTTCATACCGCATGTGGCGATAGTCGATAGAGCGACTCTTAGGGGAGAGAACATAGAGATAGATGAGGTGGAGGGAATATATAGCCAGGTTGGGATTGTCATGGAGATAAGAAACCCACGTGGAACTATATCTAGCGAGGCGATAAACACTATAAAATATATCGCTGGCAAGCCCGGAGAAAGATTTCTAGTGGTTGTAGAGGGAGAGGAGGATCTATTGTCGTTATTAGTTGCGGCAATCGCTAATTACAGCGAGATCCTATTGTACGGGATTCCTAGAAGGGGTATAGCAGTTGTAGAGATAGATCAGAGAATCAGAGCCTTTGCCCTGAACATCTTGAGGGAGATCTTGGGAGAAGACTATAGCCTATACTTTGCAGACCCATGAAGACTAAGATTTTCAGCAGAAAAAGGATCAGCTAAAATATGCTTTATCGAAGAAGACCATCTCACCATCAACATATATCCAGTATCCCTTCAGATCTTTTGTAGATGCGTAGAACCACTTCTGTGTATATAGGAAGATCCACGGCGCGTCTCTCCATATTATCTCTATAGCCCTCTTATATAGCTCTGCCCTCTTTGCCTCGTTAAGCTCCCTCATAGCCTGCTCCAACAGCTCATCCACTTCTGAATTGTTATAGTGTGCAGCAGCCAATCCCCTTGGAGGTGCTTGTGATGAGTGGAACTGGCCATGTAGAGTGAAATGGGCATCAGCAACGCCAGGGCCCCATCCTAGTAGTAGTAGGTCGTAGTCTTTCTGGTCTAGGGGCTTTGTTATAGACGCTACGAAACTTGGCCAGTCCATTGTTCTTAGCTCCACCTGCAAACCTATTCTCGAGAGATATGCCTGCACAGCCTCCGCAACCTGCTTATCCTGTAGATATCTCCCAGTTGGGTGTAGGAGTATGAGCTTCCTATCGAATGGGAAGCCAGCCTCTTCGAGGAGCTTCCTAGCCCTCTGAGGATCATACACATAGGGATCCATCCTAGCATATCCAAAGAAGTGAGGAGGTAGTGGAGACACAGAATCTATTCCGAGATCATATAGCACGTTCTTGATAATAGCTTCCTTATCAACCCCATAATTTAAAGCTTGCCTAATCTTGGGATCTTTAAGGGGGCCTTTGGGCAGGATAGCGATAAATATAATCCTATTGCTTGTAGGTGTTACGACTTCGAATCTATTATCTCCCCTCAGCCTGTCGAGATCTGTTGGAGGTAGGTTGAAGGCGAAGTCCACATCTCCTGCTAGTAGTGCTGCGAGCCTTGTAGATGCCTCTGGTATTATTAGCCACTCAATCCTCTTTACTGCAGGCTTCTGACCCCAGTAGTCATCAAACCTCTCTAGAACTACTTTCCTACCCTTCTCCCAGGAGACGAATTTATAGGGTCCTGTACCAACAACCTCAGTAATAGTCTGATTACCAAACCTCTTAATAACTTCAAGACTAGTAATAAGGAGATAATTGGCAAGAGCCCTAAGAAACGGTGCGAAGGGCTCTTTTAAATAGATCTTCACAGTATATGGGTCAACAACTTCAGCTCTACTTACAGGACCTAGCTGAGCTCTTGCTGGAACTCTAACCGTTGGGTCTATCCACCTATCTACGTTAGCCTTTACAACTGTTGCATTTAATTCAGATCCGTCGTGGAACTTGATTCCTCTCCTTAGATAAAGTGTATACGAGAGCCCATCTGGTGAAACTTCCCATCTTTCTGCTAGCCGTGGAATAACGTTACCTTTATCGTCAAATCCTAAGAGGGTTTCATACGTATGTCTAAGTACATTCGATACTAATGTTGTAGTCTGTCCATGAGGATCTACAGTATCTAGATCCACCCCTATAGCTACCTTCAGAACATCTTTTTTAGAGACTGGTGTTTGCTGTATAGGTGTTCCAGGCTGGGTGGTTCTCCCAGCCTCTGTTGGCGTCGTTACTACTTGCGTCGCTGTTGCTCCGGGTGTTGCTGGTGCTCTTGGCTGCAATATTATGAATGACGCTACTCCTGCTATAACTACTATTGCAAGTATTACAGAGATCATGGCAAGCCTAGATAATCCCCTCATCATGGTAACCCCAAGAAATATTAGTGAGCTGGCTTAAAAACCTATCCTAATGATCTATTTCTGCAGCATATATCCCTTTGCTGTATCAGTATATCTGATACATGCAGCCATATGCTCTCCAAAAATTCTCGTGAGGGGCGGATGCTCCTTCGAGCATTTATCTACCGCTATGGGGCATCTTGTTATAAATCTACATCCCTTTGGAGGGTCTATAGGGCTTGGGGGTTCTCCTCTGGCTTTGTAGTTAGGATCTTTATATGCCTCTGCTGAAGAAGCTGTTGGTGATGAGTATAAGAGCATCTTTGTGTATGGATGTACAGGTGATTTGAAGATCGATTCTGTTGGGCCGATCTCTACTATTTTGCCGAGATACATAATTGCGACCCTGTCCGAGATGCTCCACACTAACCCCATATCATGTGTAATGAATATAATGCTTAGCCCAAGCTTTTCCTTCAGATCCATTAATAGGTTCATGATCTGAGCCCTTACCGAAACATCTAGGGCTGTAACTATCTCATCTGCTACAAGGATCTCGGGCTCCATAGATATAGCCCTTGCAATAGCCACTCGCTGCCTCTCGCCTCCAGATAATTCATGTGGGTATTTAAATATGTGATCCTCCACTAGCCCCACTAGCTTTAGAAGCTTTATAGCTCTATCTAGCACTTCTTCTCTTGATAATCCAGGCTCCCTACTAAGTATTGATTCACCAAGTATATCGAAGATCTGTAGCCTGGGGTTGAGACTGCTATCGGGGTTCTGAAAAACAGCCTGTATCTTGTGCCTCACCTCTTTCTTAAAACCCCCCTTTTCATATATATCAATACCTCTATATAGGATCTTTCCTTGATCCGGTCTCAAGAGCCCTGCAATAATCCTTCCAAGTGTTGTCTTTCCAGAACCGCTCTCACCAACGAGTGCTAGCACCTCCCCTTCATATAGATCTAGATCCACGTCGTCTAATGCCCTAACATATTTTTTGGATCCTAGAAAGCCAATTGATACGGGAAAGTATTTCCTGATATTTCTAACGCTTAAAATCGCCTCCATGGTGATCACCATATAAGAAGCACGAGACAATTCTCCCATTAATATTTATGGAATCAGGATCCCTCTTGGAACATATATCCATAGCATATTGACACCTAGGGTGAAACCTACAGCCTGGAGGAGGACTTATAAGGCTCGGTATAGATCCTGGGATTGATTGGAGTCTCTTCTTCCTCTCATACCTAAGGGATGCTAGTAGAGCCTTCGTATAAGGATGTAGAGGATCCTTAGCTATCTCCTCGGCTCTCCCGATCTCAGCCACCTTACCTGCATACATTATCATGATCCTATCAGCGATCTCTAGAAGAAGTGCTAGATCATGGGTTATGAAGATTATCGATGAACCTGTCTCTCTCCTAATCTCGTTGAGCAATTCCACTATTTCAGCCTGGATCGTGACGTCTAGAGCTGAAGTAGGCTCGTCAGCAACTATCAGCTTGGGCCTCTCAGCAATAGCCATGGATATCAAAACCCTCTGCTTCATACCCCCACTCATTTGATGAGGATACGCATTAACCCTCCTCTCGGGATCCGCTATCTTGACCATTCTAAAGAGCTTTACAACCATGCTCAAATACTTTCTAGCAGATCCTCCTCTATGTGCTTCGAACACCTCTGCCACCTGGAGGCCTGTTGTATATACTGGGTTTAGATATGTGCTTGGATCCTGGAAGATCATGGATATCTCTTTACCCCTTATCTTTCTAAGCTCCTCACTATCTAGGGAAAGAAGATCTCTTCCCATGAAGAGGATTCTCCCAGAGACCACCTTCGCAGGTGGCCTCAAAAGTCCTGATATCGCTAGGGCAAGGGTTGATTTGCCTGAACCGCTTTCACCCGCTATCCCGAAGATCTCTCCTTTATATATATCGAAACTAACTCCGTCAACAGCCTTTATGATGCCTTGGGGAAGGTAGTAGTATATCCTCAGATCCGATATCTCTAAGATCTTCTCCATCTCTATCCCCTCCTAAGAAGCACTCTTGTCCTAGGATCTAGAGCGTCTCTTAGCCCGTCCCCGAGTAGGTTGAAGCTCAGAGCAGAGATCATTATGAAGAGACCCGGGAAAACCACTATGTGTGGTGAGCTAAACAGATATGTCCTCCCACTACCAATCATGGAGCCCCACTCAGGTGTTGGAGGAGGTACCCCTAAACCTAGGAATCCTAGGGCGGATGCGAGAAGTATAGAGAGCCCCATATAATATGTAGCTTGGACAATTATCGCTGATACAGAGTTGGGGAGGACGTGCTTAATCATTATATATGTCGAGCTCTTGCCCAGGAGCTTCGCAGCAGCTATATAATCCTCACTCACTATCTGGAGCACTACACCCCTCACGAGCCTAGCATATACTGGGAAGGTGCTCACTGCTATAGCTATTATTAGGCTTGCAACCCCCTGGCCAAGAGATGCTACCAGGGCTATTGCAAGAAGTATTGTTGGGAATGCCAGCATAACATCAACAATCCTCTGGATAATTATGTCCCATAGACCCCCTAGATAGCCTGATACAAGCCCTAGGATTACACCTATCAATACTCCGAGGGCTACAGAGGCAACCGATATGCCAATGGTATATCTAGCCCCGGCGAGTATCCTGCTGAGAATATCCCTCCCAAGCTCGTCTGTGCCAAATGGGTGTGAGATGCTGGGAGGCATCCTGGCCCTCGATAGATCGAAGTCATACGGGTTGTAAGGTGTCACGAGGGACCCCATTATCGCCATTATCACTAGAGCACCTACAATATATAGCGAGACATAGGCAGCCCTATTTGCTTTCAAAGCTTCCCACATTTCCTCGCGCCTCTTTTTCCTAGCATCGAATATCTTCTTCAGGATCTCCCTCCTCTCCATAGGATCTCCCTCACCCTTGGATCTATATATGCATATATCACATCTACTAATATATTTATAGCTATGAACACCATGACAATAAACAGTATGATCCCCTGTGCAAGAGGGTAATCCCTATAGAATAGAGAGTCCACTAGGAGAGAACCAATACCGGGCCATGCAAAGACGGTCTCAGTTATTACAGCCCCGCCAAGCAGAGCCCCAATCTGTATACCCATAATAGTTACTATAGGTATCATAGCATTTCTAAGCACGTGCCTCACTAGAATAACCCTCTGGACAAGCCCCTTAGACATTGCCGTGATCACGTGGTTGCTTCCCAGAGCCTCTATCACAGACGCCCTCGTGATTCTTGTCAAATTGCCCATTAATAGGAGCGATAGAGTTACAGCTGGGAGTATCAAGTGCTTAGGAGACTCGGCCCCGCTAGATGGGAGTATTCTTAGGGATACAGCGAATATATATATGAATATGAGACCTATCCAGAATATGGGTGTAGACGCACCAATAAGAGATACGATAGAAACCGCATAGGATACCTTGGATCTAGGTCTAAGAGCGGAAAGTATCCCTAGCGGTATAGCTATCGCAACAGCTATAGCCTCTGCGGCGGCTGCGAGAAGCAGTGTATAGGGAAGCCTAGCAATGATCTCCTGGATAACTGGCGTTCTATACTTAATCGAAGTCCCGAAGTCCCCTCTTAGGATAGAGGACATATAGTCTACGAATTGAACATAGATGGGCCTGTTAAGCCCAAGCTGCTCTCTTATCCTCTCCACATCCTGCTCAAGCGCCTCAGGCCCCGCAATCAGCCTAGCCGGGTCTCCCGGCAATATTCTGACTAAGATAAACATAACCAGCATAGCCCCAAATAGGGTTGGTATGGCCTGTGCAACCCTTTTGGCAACATACCCCGCAAGAGACATGGTTAGTCTAAATAGAAGTATAGAGTAGGCAATATAAGAATTACTATTGAAAGCCCCATCCTAGAGGGCATCCCTTAAGCTGAAGACCCGCCTAGTCATCAACTCAGAAGAGTGAGCGGAAGTGTGAAGGGCTTTCGGTTGTGACATGGTGGCTAAGATAAGAGTGTGGGATAAATGTTTGGATATAGTTTCCTATTTCCTTTCAGCTACCCTTAGTAACATCTATTCTGTGTCTGCATAGGAGATCTCCCCTTACTATGCACTCTGCTAGATGGATTCTGTCGCTTCCCACAAGGTTTTTCAGGATTTCTGTGTGGAATTTCATGCATATCAGATCGTAGTGATTCTTAGCAATCTTCAATAGGGGGCAGTTTCTACTGATAATCTCTAGAGATCCATTAGCCTTTCTTACAGATCCCATGAAGCCATATATATTTAGATTTTCAATGGAAGATTCTATATCCTTGGAGGCGCTTTTTAAAGCTATATCCCTCGCCATGCTGCTCACCACAGCCTCAACCTTATCGCCCAGCCCTATAGATGCTAGTCTATTGATGAGCTCTAGAAGGAACTCGCTATAGAGCTTAGGAAGGGTCTCTATACCCTGTTCAGTCGCCATATACACCTTCCTAGGCCTTCCAACACCTCTCCTAACGAACACATGTCTCACAAGCCCATGCTTCTCCAGCTTCTCAAGATGCTTTCTAACAGCGCTAACCCTAACACCGAGGATCCTAGCTATCTGGGCAGCTGTGACACCCTCTCCAGCAACGAGCTCTAGAACCCTTAGAGAGGCGCTTGAAATCCATCTAGGAGGATTTCTCAACGTGCTCCCCCAATATCATAGAGAAACTCAGAGGTATATATAGATCACCTAGCATTTTCTTTACCTTAAGGAGCCAAGGTTTTCGGCTGTAAATTACTATACATTCTGTATGGCTGTTTAAACGAAGATCTTTGCTTAAATATCCCTAAAATAAACACCACTTGGTAACTAAAATTTCAAATGGTAGAACATGGATCACAACGATAGCGGGTATAGTTATAGCCTCAATAGCATTCTTTGGAATAGGGTATCTAGCATCTCCACCCAGGATTGTTACATATATATCTACAGTAACTAAGGAAACAACTGCTATCCATACACAAACCATTGCAAAGACATTAATAGCCACACAGACACTCCAAGTAGCTACTTCATCCGCGTCAGATCTAAGAGCGGTACTCAGATCTCTATTGATCCAAAATGGAGAGGGACATGACTATATGCATATGCCCTCTACTTCAAAGATAAGGATCTCCAGCAGGTAGCGGTTAACGAGCTCCTAGCAAATTCAAAGGCGCTTGGAGAAGCGATAGCCTTGATATATGGGAGAGATGCCGGCAATAAATTCACTGAGCTATTCAATGGCCATATAAGAGCAGTTGCTATATATTACCAAAGCGCTTTTTCGGGCAATGAGAGTGGTAAGAGAGAAGCAGTTGGTCTACTCACAAAAAATGCCATGGAGATAGGTGCTTTCTTATCCAGTGCAAATCCAAACCTACCTAAGGAAGCGGTGTTCTCACTGCTAAGGGATCATGCTGTTCAGGCCATGAAGCAAGCAGATCTACTGGCTCAGGGCAGGGTCTCTGAGGAATCATCTATCTATATAGCTATGAGGAACCACCTAATCCTAATAGCGGATGCTCTGGCAGATGCAATAATTAAACAGTTCCCTGAGAAGTTTAAGTAGCCCATCTATGGCATCTATCCCTTTTTTCCAGGATTTATAAGCTTATCTTGAGATGCTTCCTCTCAATAGAGTGATTAGAAGTAATTAAGAGTATATCCAAACATATCGTTAAATCAGAAACAGCCTTGGCATAATATATGTGATAAAATTTAAGAGACCTCCTAGCTATTATGAGGTGAGCGGGATGATATATGAAGAGAATATTTCTACCCTTATGATCGCAGCCTTTTTATTGATGACCACTCATCTCTTGTAGATCGCGTATGCTCAGGCCAATTGGATCTCATCCTATAGCGTGAGGGATTTAACCGATAACAGGGATCTAACTCCTGGCGAGCCCCAAGTATCTGGGCACAGCTATAGGATTACCATAACGATTCAAGTTCCAGAGACTGTGCCTGGAAGCTTCTCTACCATCTCTATTGGTGTGAGGGTTAGTCCCGAGCCAGCTGGCATAGAGCTCCTCAGTAGATACAATGTGGCTCTCAACTATGCTATAAACAAGATCCTGAGGCTGAATCTAAAGAAAATCGGAGAGATACACAACGCTCTATATAGAGAGCTGAGGGAATGGTTCGGACTACCATCGAGGATAGCCCTCGACTGCTATAGAGATGCCCTTGCAAATGCAAAGGCCTGGAGGAACAATCCTAAGAAAGGTAAACGCCCTAAGGTTAAGAAGCTCAGCATGCTACTGCACCAAGGCTCAAGCTATAGAATTGAAGATTGCTATGTGGAGATCATAGGAGGGATCAGGCTTAAGATCATAGGCTGGGACAGGAGGTATGATGAGTACGAGAATAGAGAAGCAAGGCTAGTCTATAGAGAGGGGAAGATGATCCTATGGATCTCTAAGAAGGTACCTAAGCCACAACCTTACAAGCCTAGAGATGCCAGAGCCGTAGATATCAATGAGAGGAAGATAGTCTATGGAGATGACAAGATAAACAAGGATATAGGCACAGCTGTTGATAGAGCCTATAGATGGAAGATCCTTGCGGAAAATCTGCAGAGGAAATACTCCTCTCCAAGATACCCAGCTTGGAGGAGGAGAAAAGCTATACATAATAGAATAAGATCCTATCACAGAAAAGCTAGGAATATATTGGAGGACTGGGCTAGGAAGGCACCGCTTAAGATGGTCAGGCTAGCACTCAAGCTTCAACACGCTGTTGCTAGAGAGGATCTAACAGGCCTCATAAATTCTCTGAGAAAGATCAAGAACAAAGATCACAGAACCAAGCTGATCATAATGGGATATTCAAGGCTTGAGAAGTGGATAGACTGGCAGGCTATGAAGCACGGGGTTCCACTAGCAATAGTAAACCCAAACGGGACATCATCGGAATGCCCAAAATGCGATTCAAAGCTTGAGGAGAATGGATATAGAAGATTAAAATGCCCCAGATGCGGCTTCGAAGCAGATAGAGACATCATAGGGAAGCTAAATATAAGGAAGAGGGCTTTGAAGATACTGGGAATCAAAGTAATTCCTGGGGGAGTTCTGGCCCCCCCTCACTGCCCCCAGATGACAGATGTAAACCCGAATAGATGGGGGGAACCTATGAGCCACCGGCAAGAGGGCGGGAACCCCCGCCCTTTCAAGGCGGGGAGGAGGTCAGCATAAGCATACCAGAGAAACTATGGGATCAGGATCTCCAGATGAAGCTTGTGAACGCGCTGGCCCCTAGCCTCAAGATCGAGGCGAGCAAAGGGATAACTGTGAGACAGATATCTCAGATCGATCCATGGACGATATCGATATTAGTGATCTTTGCTAAGGCGAGAATAGAGGATATAGAGATGTACCATGCAATGAAAAGAGACGCAGGCGAGGCTAGAAAGGCCGAGAGGATCCTGTTTAGAAGCTACCTGCTAGAGCACTGGAGCAAGGATATAGAAGAGCTGAGGATCTTCCTCGAAACGAGGAAAGAAGTTGAAGAGGTTAAGGAGCCTAAGAGATAGATCTAAAGTAACTAGATCCATGTCTAAGGCTTCTACGACCGAAGGCCCTGATTTTCAGGGCAGGAGAGGGTCTGTCTAGATGAAACGAATATATAGATGCTATCAGTTATCTTGTTATTCTGGATGAGCCTTATATGGAAAAGCAAGATCTAGCTGTTTAATAGAGGTTTAATGCTTATCATGCTACCTCCTTTTAGCACTAATAGTTGAGGTTGGTAGTCTACAACCACCGTAGAAACTGAACCCTCTTCAACAACTATATATTCCTGGTGATAACTTATATTGGTATCCACTATACCCTCTATAATAGCTCTGCCGGGCCCTAGATTATATATTATTAGAGCATAACTAGTTCCATTTTTTATGCTATATGCGACAACCATGGCGGTAATCACAGGCATGTGGATATCAGAGCCAGCGCTGCGGACCCTATCCAATACTATATATCCTATGGGAAGCGCTATTGAAAGCATGATAAGAGATAGTACTAGGTTAGAAACGCCTCTCAACACGTCACACCCCTAAAGAAGTGTGGTCTTAAAAAGCGTCACAGCCTTAATATATGTATGTATCTTGAAGCCTCGCTTTTTTAGGGCGGGGAGTATCGCGGTTTATAATCCCTGCTGGAATGCCATGTGTGGTTGAGTTGGGGCGAGCTTAGCGGGCTATGACCCCAGCCTCCGTGAGGAGCTCCAAGAGGTGATGCGAGCCCCAGAGGAGGAAGAACCCCACCTCTTAAAGGCATGGAGTCGCTAGAATCCTTATAGAGAGAAGATTATTCTGCTGAGTATCTGATATTTACCGAGGCGTTTTTTCCTAGCTCTTCTTTGATCATCACTTCAAGCCTTGATACTATTTCGTGTGCTCTGCTAACATCTAGGCTGTTTGGTAGTGTGCATATTATATCGATAACCAGGCTTCCCCTTATGTAGAGGGCTCTCACACCCTTTAACCTTATATTTTCCTTTAGGCTTTGCTCTCTCTCTAGGATCTTATAGACCACTCTATGTATATCTCTTATATCGCCTCTTCTAGGCTCTATATGGACTAGAACGCTTGCTATATCGCCTCTATGTTCTTTTACAGCCTTCTCAACGTTTACAGCTATTCTGGATGCCTCTTCTAAGCTCATTGATGGGCTTACCTCTACATGCATTCTCACATGGTATCCTTTCTCATCTCTATATACCTCGACATCGTGGACGCCTAGAACGCCTGCTACTTTTGAAGCTATCTCTGAGCAGGATCTAGCTGTCTCCTCTGATCCAGCTCTGTCCTTCGGCTCCATGTGGATAACCATGTCTATGCCATGTCTAGAGCTCATTCTAACCCTCTCCTCGAGTATATCGGCTAGCCTGTGTGCTTCGGCAAGCTCCATATCGCCTGGAGCCTCTACAACAGCGTCTATAAAGATCCTCGGCCCAGATCTCCTCGCCCTCACACTCCTAACACCGATCCCGAGATCTCTGCATGCTGCTTTAAAAAACTCTATGACATCCTCCGGAGCCCTATCCATAAGATCGTCTATAGCTGTTTTGGCAAGCCTTATCGCTGCATATGCAAAGTACAGGGAAATAGCTAGGGCGATTCCGAGGTCTAGTATAGATAGGAAGATACCCTTCCCAAGCACGATGCCCAGGATAGATAGGAGTAGTACTGAGGATGTTGCATATAGATCGCTTCTATAGTGTAGGGCGTCTGACGCAAGTATAAGAGATCCGTATTTCTCTGCCCCCCTAGCCAGGGCCCTGGATCTCCAGAAATCTATAGCTATTGTAGATCCTATCATGAGGGAAACCACCGGCGTGAAATCCACCTCAACACCATATCCCCAGAAGACCCTCAACAGAGCCTCGTATAATATATAGATCAGCACCGCTATCAAAGCCACAGAGATCCCTAGAGACCCCAGGCTCTCAGCCTTACCATGTCCATAGGGATGCTCAGGATCAGGTTCCTTTAAAGCAACCCTCAAGGCTATAAGAGCAACCAGCCCGGCCATAATATCGCTAACACTGTGAACACTATCCGCAAGGACAGCTAGACTACCGCTATAGAGATACGCAGATATCCTGAGCAAAAGTATAGCAAGAGAGGAAACAAGGGAGATAAGTATAAGGGCTACCCTGGGATCTAGATAACCCATCTTACCACTTGGATCCGAGCTCTCCCTCTGCATCACAATTCTCATATTCGCCATTAATTTAATAACCCCAATCCTTATTAATAATCAAAGCCATCCATAGATCTCCCCAACTCGAGGAATAGGCTTTCAGTTATAGAGAATACGATCTCCAGATGGTATTGTGTTGACAGCATATATGGTTTGAGAGATACATGGTAAAAAAGTTTGGATCATAGTAAATCTTCATAGCCCTACTTCTTCTTTTGCTGCTTTTGCTGCTCCTGACCCTTCTGTTCCTTCTTCTCCACCTTCTTCTTAGCCATATTCCCCGCCAAATTTATTTTGAATATAACCTCCTTATAAATTTAACTTTAAACCTTTGTTGGTTTTCCCAAACATTAGTAATAGAATTAGCAATAGATCACAGTAATATTTAGATAATTTTTATATTGAGAAACACCGATCTAGCAGGGCAATGGGTATTTCAGCTCATCCTCTCGCAATATTTAACATCAATATCTATTTACAGCTGAGAATCTCACCCTTTTAGGGCGGGGAGGAGGTTAAAGTGCTAGATTTGGCTATATAATGTTTTAAGCCTCTATATCTATCTCTCACCTTTTGATGCTGGAAGTTAAGGTTTCTGCAAACATGTTTCTTCTAGAATCTCTACAGGCATCTTCTAAGATAAAGGTTAAACTCGACTTTCTATTATAGCAAGGGAAACGCTAAATACTAGGTATTTTATAGAAGTTATGGGTGGTTTTGACGAGCAGCTACTCAGCTAGGATCATAGATGTAGATCATACAGCTGATGTGATGTATATAGTAGAGGCTAGGAATTTAGAGGAGCTCTTTGAATATGCTGCTATCGGGATGTTTAGATATATAACCCCTGATCTATCCAGGGTGTCGCCTGTGGTTGGGGTTAGCATTTCGTCTAGGGGCTTCGATCTTGAGAATCTGCTTTATAGGTGGCTCGAAGACCTGCTAATACTTCACGACCTTAGAGGGCTTGTGTTCTCGAGGTTTTTAGTGAGTGGAATATATAGAGTTGAGGAGAAGGGGGAGCAGGTATATATATTAAAAGGGTATGCTGCAGGAGAGAGATTCGATCCAAGAAGACATGTTCCAGGAATAGTTGTTAAAGCTGTAACATATTCCCAGATGTCGCTGGAGAAAACACAGGATGGTATGTGGAAGGTATCAATTGTATTGGATATATAGTATCCAGATCCACATGGAATCTATATAGGTTTGGCTTGGGCTCGACTCCTAGCCCCCACCCCAATGGGTAGCCCGCCCTCTATCTAGATGCTTATCCCACTAACTCTTTATACAAGGTTTATGGTTATACCCAGGGAGGTTCTGTCTTAGCTATAATTAAATAGTTTAACTGTTTTATATATGGTTGCCATGGATTATATAGATATATTCTGGTTAGTATAGAAATATTTGGTGAAGATATGGTTGAGGTTCTACGCTATGACGTGCTTATCATCGGATCTGGTTTGGCGGGTTTGAGGGCGGCTTTCCAAGCAGCTCTAACCTCTAAGAGTAGGTTGAGGATAGCAGTTATATCTAAACTACATGCGATGAGGAGCCACTCTGTAAGTGCTGAGGGTGGTATAAGCGGTGTTCTCTATCCAAAGGAGAATAATGATAGTATTGAGCTCCATGCATATGATACTGTTAAGGGAAGTGATTTCCTAGCAGATCAGGATGCCGTCGAGATCCTGGTTAAGCTCGCACCAGAGGAGATAAAGTTCTTTGAACATCTAGGCACGCCGTGGAGCAGGCTTCCAGACGGTAGGATAGCTCAGAGGCCCTTTGGAGGTATGAGTGTTCCTAGAACGGCCTTTGCAGCGGATAAAACAGGGTTCTTCATGATGAGCACCCTCTACGATAATCTACAGAGATTCGATAATGTTGAGTTCTTCCACGAGAACTTCGTAACATCGATCATATTGGAGAACGGATTATTCAAGGGGGTAACGGCTATAGATATGGCGGCTGGGGAGTATAGGGTCTTTCTTGGCAAGGCGGGGATAATAGCTACTGGGGGGGCTGGCAGGGTGTATTCATTCGTAACCGTTGCCCACTCAAACACGGGTGATGGAATCGCTATAGCCTATAGGGCTGGGATACCGATAAAGGATATGGAGTTTGTCCAGTTCCACCCAACTGGTATGGTTCCAAGCGGTGTCTTGATAACAGAGGCAGCCAGGGGTGAGGGGGGGTATCTGGTTAATAAGCAGGGGGAGAGGTTTCTAAAGAGATATGCCCCCCAGAGGATGGAGCTAGCCCCGAGGGATATAATTTCCAGGGCTATAATGACAGAGATTAAGGAGGGCAGGGGGTTTGTCCACGACGAGTCTGGCTTGGAATATGTCCACCTAGATCTGAGGCACCTGGGCGAAGAGAAGACAAATGAGAGGCTTCCAATGATAAGGGAGCTCTCTAGAAAGCTAATAGGTGTCGATCCTGTTAGCGAGCCTATACCGGTTAGACCTGCTGTCCACTATACGATGGGGGGTATACATACAGATACATATGGGCAGGTTATACTGGATGAGCAGAGAACCAGGATACCAAATCTATGGGCTGCAGGTGAGGTGGCATCTGTAAGCATTCATGGTGCCAACAGACTTGGGAGCAACGCGCTAGCGGAGTGCGCTGTGTGGGGGAGGCTTACTGGTGAGGCAGCGGCTAGATATGCCATGAATGCTCCCGATAGCATGTTACAGATCAGCACAGCCGTTGACACGGCTGTGAAGAACGAGGAGAAGAGGATCTTCGATAGACTCCTACACACGGAGAGCAATCCAGAGAATCCATATGATATTAGGAGGGAGATTCAGACCATGATGGATTCACTGGTAGGGGTTTTCAGAGATCAGAGGGGCCTTGAAGAGGCCTGGAGCAGGCTTAAAAGGCTTAAGGAGAGGTTCTCGAAGGCAAGGGTGGAGAATAGGGTGAGGATATATAACAATAATTTGAGGGACTTCCTCGAAATAGACTTTATGCTAGATGTTGCAGAAACCATAGTTGTGGGTGCTCTTAACAGAACCGAGTCTAGGGGTGCCCACTATAGACTTGACTACCCCAAGAGGGACGATGTGAACTGGCTCAAACACACGCTGGCATTCTATAGAAGGGGAGAGCCGCCCTATATAAGCTATGCACCTGTTAGGATAACTAGGTGGGCTGCTGAGGAGAGGAAATACTAGGGTGATCTATGTGGCTGTGAATAGACAAGATCTGAGAAGATATGATTTAGAAGCCTGGATTCATGTGCATTTCTATAAAATAGCATCTATATACTCAATTATAGAGGCACTAGCGATACTGGCTCACATAGCAGCGCCTTCAGGGATTACAAATGCTATATTCAGGATCTCAATGCTAATATACTGGGCCCTGCTAACACCATCATTCTACGAGCTTTCAAAGGGATTTCTAATGATATATAGCAGGGGGTCTGCCTACAGCCACATAGCGGAGAATATAAGGGAGAGACTTGTTAGGAGATACTACTCTAAGGCTATGCTTGCTAGGATAGCCCTCCATGCGGTAATCGTAATCTGGGTTGTAGGGCCTATAGCATTTATAACGGGGTGGCTCTATGGCTGGGGCTAGCAGGGTCATGCTATTCCACTATCTAGGCTACTTCGGTTCAATGATCCTTATATGGCTAGTCATGGTAGCAACGCTCCTCCCACACCCCATGAGGATCCTTTTAAAGCCTTTGGAAGCGCTCCTCCTCATAGCATCCCTATTGTTCGGCATCTTCGGAATACTATATGTTATGAGGGGAGGTCATAGGGGTGGTTAAAAATGCAGGGTAGTAGGAATATTAAAAGCGTTGTTATAGCTGTCAAGAGATATGATCCTGAGAAGGGGTTCTATACGAGAGAATATAAGGTAGAGGTCGACAGATACGCCACGGTATTAGACGCGCTTCTAAAGATAGTAGAGAGCCAGGATCCAACTCTAGCTCTCAGATATAGCTGTAGGATGGGTATATGCGGCTCGTGTGGAATGGTTATAAACGGTGTTCCCAGGCTTGCATGTAAAACCAACATATCTAGACTCGACAGCGAGAGAATATCGGTTGAGCCTATGTATAACTTCAAAATATTAAGAGATCTTGCAACCGATATGTCTGACTTCTTCAAAAAACATAGATATGTAAAGCCCTATCTAATCAGAAAGGATGAGGATGAGCAGTTCAGAGCGGAGAAGGAGTATATGCAGACACCAGAGCAGCTGGAAAACTTCATACCATTTGCATATTGTATAAAATGCGGCTTATGCATAGCAGCATGCCCGGTAGTTGCCGAAAAACCATGGTTCCTGGGGCCCCAGGCATTGGCCCAGGCATATAGGTGGTATGCAGACTCGAGAGACGAAGGTGGGATCTCAAGGTTAGAGCATGTAGACACGTTTGAGGGTGTATGGTCATGTAAATTCGCAGGATCCTGCAGCCGCGTATGCCCCAAGGGTGTGGATCCGGCTTATGCGATCCAGATGCTTAAAATGGAGATCTTTAGGAGAACCCTCTTCAGACGTAGAGGAGGTGAGAAACACAGCTGATCTCCCTCTGATCCGCTTGTTCCTCGATGGTCGTTGATTGTCGCTGATATTCTTTTGTTTTGGATTGTTTTTTTGATCCACCGGGTTTTTAGCCCTATGGCATCGGGGGCTTCCACCTCCCCCGCAGGGACATCCGTATGGGTAAGCTGGCTTTTTATCTAGTTTTAGAGCCATGTCAACCATGTTAGATCCCCATTAAGAATTTCTGTAGAATATTAGCTGGTCATATGTTGTTTTAGAGGTTTAAGCAGATATAATGTTCCATCAGAAGCCCTTATCTCCTCGATACATCTTTTTTCTATATAATAGCAATATGCTACTATGGATGCTATTATTGCATCTCTTATATCTTTCTCCCGGCTTTTACTTATGATCTCTTGAGATGTTTTTATACCATAGATGTTTAGTAGATCTTCAAGGCTTTCGGAGCCTGAGCTTTTCAGAGCACTACCTGGATGCGTCTCTATCACCTCTACCCCTAGGCTTGTCAGCTCTAAATAGATCTTCCATGCTCTTTGGGTGAGCATCCTCATTCCGCCTAGACTTGGTGGCAATACTCTGTAGCCTCTTCTAATAGCTATTCTATCGAGCTCCCTCATCTTAGCTTCCCTTGCTATTGGGGCGTCTATGGCTACTACGGATGCTCTATTAGCTATTGTTAACACTATATCCTCATCTCTGTAGAGACATGCGGCTCTAACTATGGATCTCGATTCTATATCTATCTCTGAGTAGCCGCTGCATCTCCTATAGCTTCCCGAGAGATCTAGCCCAGATGCTATTCCCCTAGATCTGTGTATCATCATTTTTATATAAACACTCTATTTGATCAATGCTATGTTTGTAGCCTTTATAACGAGGTTTACAGAGTCCCCTATCTTCAGCCCCAGCTCTTCCAGGGCTTCACTCGTTATCAGGGCCTTCGCTATCGATGGTGATGTCTCTACCGTGACTATCGCCGACATACCCTCCCTCTCTATTGAGATAACCCTCGCAGGGATCTTGTTTCTGAAGCTCATCCCCTCCATCTTCGTGCTTAGATATATATCAAGGATTTCCTCGCCAAGCCTTGTTAGACGGGCTCTAGCCCCTCTACCCTTTCTAGTCTCGATAAGCCTTTCGCCTAGCTCTTTCTCGAGCTTTCTTACTATGCTTAGAACACCTCTGTATGATATCCCCAGCTCCTTCGATGCTGCTTTTAGGGTCCCCCTCATTTTGACTATCCTTAGTATCTCTATCACCTTAGATCCTATCTCAATCTCTCTATCCCCTATCCTTATTGAGAAGCTCCTAGGCTTGATTGCCAGCATCTATCCTCATTATAATATAGGCTTGGCGTTAATAATATGTGGGAATGGGATGGGGATCCCAGAGGATCTCGGGTTGGAGGTCGGCGATCTTGTTAAGGTTAGGAAGGGCGATATAGTCTATGAGGGTATTGTGATGCCAAAGCACTCATACTCAGCCCCAGATATACTTGTGATCAAGCTTGGTAGTGGCTATAACATCGGCGTTAGAATTGATAGCAGCACCTATATAGAGGTTATCAGCAGGAGGAAGCCCGGTGATCAGAGGCAGAGAATGATCTCCCCAACACCTAAGGGGTCTGGTTCTTCTGTGAAGGTTATAGGGACGGGGGTACGATAGCTTCTAAGGTTGAATATGACACAGGCGCTGTTAGACCTGCCATGGCGCCTGAGGAGCTTCTAGAGGTTATACCAGAGGCGGGCGAGGTTGCATCTATAGATGTTGAGATTATAATGAGTATCCTGTCTGAGAATATGGAGCCTGGGTATTGGGAGAGGATTGCCGAGGCTATATATAGATCTATGGTTAGCAGCTATGACGGCATAGTGGTTACACACGGCACAGATACCATGGGATATACAGCGTCTGCAATAGCCTTTGCAATACAGGATATGAGAACCCCGGTTGTTTTCGTTGGTTCTCAGAGGAGTAGTGATAGGCCTAGCACGGATGCTGCGATCAACTTCATAGGTGCCTTGATAGCTGCATCCAAAGCGCCATTCGCGGAATCTGTTGTTGCCATGCATATTAACACCTCCGACACAGAGATAGCTATTCATAGGGGGACAAGGGTTAGGAAGATGCATACATCTAGGAGGGATGCCTTCCAATCTATAAATGCTAGGCCCATAGCGGTTGTAGATCCATATAGGAGGAGCATAAGAATCATAGATAACAGCTACAGACCCAGAAGCAAGGGAGAGCCGAGACTTGTGAATGGCTTTGAAAGGAAGGTAGCCCTGATATATAGCTATCCAAGCATAGAGCCTGAGATCATAGAGATGCTAATAGACAAGAAATATAGAGGGATAGTGATAGCCGGCACAGGATTCGGCCACGTACCGGAAAAGCTGATACCAACCCTTAAAAGGGCAACAGAAGAGGGTATCCCAGTAGCGATAACCTCTCAAACACTCCATGGAAGGGTGAATCTAATGGTATATACAACTGGAAGGGAGATGCTGAGGGCAGGGGTGATCCCGTGCGAGGACATGCTACCAGAGACAGCCTATGTAAAGCTCTCATGGATCCTTAAGAGAACCAAGGAGCTAGATGAGGTGAGAAAACTCATGCTAACCAACATAGCAGGAGAAATAAGCCCCAGGCACGATATAAATTTATATACAGCTCCAAACAGATCATAGATCGAAGATCTCAAATAATATGTATCTCACATCCAATGAAAAGGTCTCTGGCTTTGTAACAATCCCCATAGAGATAAGAGCTGACTATCTCCCCTTTAATCTCCACCTACTCAATAGACTAATCTAAGATTCTTACATGCATGTTACAATTGTTACAATCGAAAGCCTCGCCTTTCGAGGAGGGGAGGAGATCAGGGGTAGAAGTTAGGATTGTTAAGATTTATAACTTTTTAGTCTCTGCAACGTATACATCTTCTAGAGGTCTATGGCAGAGCATGCTGCATCTATTGGGGTCAATGTTATAGTTTCTATTCTTACGGAATATGCTAAGAGGATCATAGATAGGGCTGTTAAGGGTGAAAAGCTGAGCGATTGGGAGATTGGCTTCCTATTAATGGAGGCAACTAGAATGACTTTAGAAGCAAGGATGGAGTCTATAGAGAAGAGGATAGCTAGCCTTGAAGAAAGTCTTAAAGCAAGGATGGAGTCTATAGAGAAGAGGATGGATCTTATTGAGAGGAGGATGGATATGCTTGAAAAAAGGATTGGGGAGGTTGAGAGAAACATGATCATGAGGATTGAGCTTCTAGAGAAGGGGGTTGAGGGTTTAGAGTCTGATATGAAGCAGATGAGAGCAAGCATAGATAGCCTAAGGGATCTTATAATTAATAAGCTAGTAGAGGCTCTTGCTAAAAAGCCATAAGAGTCTCTGTCAAGTGCTAGATACTATATCTAGGGACTTACGTCTTTATAAGATAGCTGCGTAGGGGTTATCCTTCATAAGCTCTTCTCTAAGCCTTTTCTTAAAAGCCCTGCCCCTCGTTATTATTGGGATTCTCATCTTCAAACCTCTGATCACGACCAGCTTTTTACCTTTACCTTTTCTAACAAGCTCTTGGAAGCAATATCTCCACTTGATACTATCCCAGATCATATCTATAGCCTTCTGCAGAGCCTTGACATACCATGTTATAAGCTTCGAGACCCTGTCATCCCTGATAGGAGAGTATGTTCTCACAAGCTCAAGGATCTGGCAAACCTTCTTAGGTCTCAGCAAAATCGCTCCATAAAAAAATTATATATCAACCCATATAAACTTTTATGAAACCCAAAAACAGTTTCTTGAGGCTCTAGCTAGGTTCTCTTTTATAGCTATATAGACATTCACTCACAAGTACGCACTTGCTACATAGAGGATATCTTTTCCTACAATATCTACTTGCTATCGTTACTAGTCCTGCGTGGAGAAGCTTCAACCTATATAAGTCTCTTCCAAGAATCTCCTCTACCTTCTTCTTCACTTCCTCGTATCCCCCTAGCTTCTCTCCACAAAACCTTTCGAGAACCCTTGCAGAAAGCCTTGCGACTGGAAATATTGGTTTGTTTAACGCGAATAGAAGTATAGAGTCAGCTGTTTCCCTCCCTATCCCATCTATGCTCATGAGCTCTCTCCTCAGAATATCCAGCTCTTTTTCTGCTATACCTTTGATACCTCCATTAGAGATTATATATCTAGCTAGCTCCACAATCGTTTTAGCTTTGCTCCTGGAGAATCCAACTCCTTTTATAGCTTCGCTGAGCCTCTCGAGATCTATCTTGGCAAGCTTCTCAATATCTAAGAGACCCTCAGCCCTTATGTTTTCAAGTGATTTCAGGGCTGAGCTCCACCTGCTCAGCTTGACAAGCACTGCTGTGATCATAACCTCTAGGGGGGTTTCGAGTCCTCCCCACCATCTCATCGACATAGGATCTTCTGGGAACCACTGCTGTTCTATAAGAACCTCTTTTGCTCTCTCAAAGATCTTTATGAGATTGTTTATACAATCTACGAGATCCCCTCCCAGGATGCTCACCAGAGGCTGGGCTTCCTCCTCCTGAGCCCTGCCATCATTCTCTCTGCGTATTTATATACTGTTGTGTGTTGCCTACCCTCTATCAGCATCTGTATAGCCTGCCTAGCCACCTCAGCTTCTTCGAAGCCGCCTATGATTGCAACGGTTGCCTCCCCCACGGATATATATGTATTTGTTATCTCCTCAAGATTCCTCCTAGCCCTCCCACCCTCACCTATGATCCTCCCCTTTATCCTCTTTAGGTGGTTCTCTGAATCGCCTACATAGCTCTTCAGATCTATAACTAATAACACCTGATCCTCGTCTAAGAGTCTCTCAGCCCTCTCAGGCGAGAAGCCATATCCAATCGCATCTATATACTCTCTAGCCTTAAGAAGGTTGGCAACAGGTGTTGAAGGGGATATAGGCTCTATAACCACAGCACCTGTTGTGCTGTCAACCTTTACGGAGACACCTAGTCTCCTTCTAAGCATATCTATGACAGAGCCTCCACCGCCTATTATAACCCCGACCCTGTCGAGAGGAACCTTAGTCGTTATCCTAGTAACTCCAGGTAAAACCCCTCCCCCTTCCGAGGACATACCACCACCGCTGGAGATCCCCATTATCTACCCACCAGGGCTTTTAACCCCTCTAGATCAGTTCGTCGCGAGATCCTCACCCCTTGGTTTGGAGCGGCTTCATCATCAAAAATGATAATAGCTTACTGCAATTTAACTATTTACTTCCAATTATATAGTAGATCATCAGATCTGTTTACTCTCATTTCATACTCGGTTCATAGTGGAACGGTTCTTTACCTTAATATTTTTCTAATTCAACTTCAAGTGTAGACCCAGTATTTTACCATTTTATCGTGGTTTTGATGATAGCGAATAAAGGGAAGCCCATGCTATCTAGCACGGGCAACGCATTAAAAACATAGATCAAAATCAGATCCAAATCCTATATATCTCACGCCGGGGATCTTATGTGCTACCGCTTGTCCCCCGATGATCATTGGTTGTCATTGATATTAATTTGTTTGTGTTGCTTTGCTTCTTAACCCACAGGGATGTTATAGCATCCCTGTGGGCATCGGGGGCTTCCACCTCCCCCAAAGAGATCTTGGGATCTCTATGGGCTTACTGGTGGCTGTCGAGCCCAGCGGCACTGGGCTCCCATCTATGCTTAAGAACCCGAAGCCCCTCTGGGCAGAGCCCTCATAAAGGGCTTCGGCCTCGGGTGCTCTAAGCATCATCGCTTCCCGAGGTCTCTGCACACCAAGATATAGCAGGGATATCACCTCATCATCAAAACAACTATGGATTGGATACTTATAAGCTTAAGTATAGACAACAAATTAGTATAAAAGCATTTCTACTACCATGAAAAAGGATACAGCCCTCCTATGGGAAGTTGCCATTATCACGATCATATTAATGTCTTGGCAAATCTAGCCTTTCAAAGGCGGGGTCTCAGGCTTTAAGCCCTGGAGATCCCTGTGCTTTTTGGAGCTCTTGCCATGGGGCTGGGGTTAATTTCCAGGGCTCAAGCCCTCGATAACCCGGTGGGGAGGACCCACAGATCACCTCTAGGAGGAGGTAACGCCGAGACACCAGCGGTGAAAACCCCATCTATATAGGGTGGGAGGGGGGTCATGATAATAGCCATAACCCCATTCCCTCGATAAGAGGACAGAGGCTATGAGCAGAGATCTAGCTCGGGGCTACCCTTTAAAAGGGAAAGCTGTTCCAAACCTCTCTGCACTAGCTAGCGTAAAGCCTCGCCCTTTTATAGTGAGGAGGGTCATAGACAACTTAATCCTCATAGCTATATATGTCGATAAACTCAAAGGTTCTACAATAACCTGGATGTCCATGACTCAGACCTCCTCTTGCCCTGAAGGGCGGGGGCTCCTCTGCACTCTAGAGCGGGGAAGTTGGGCTACATCCCCTTTTAAAGGGTTTAGCTCTGGGCCGGGTCTTCGACCTGTTACCCCTATTCCTTCTCGGGGGCTCGGAGTTATGGACTTTATCATAGCCCCGGAGGCATAGATTTGACCTCGCGTGCCCAGCATCTCTATCGTATTGCTAGAGGTTGATCCCCAAGGCTCATATGTATTACATTCATCAAGGATATCAGGGGTAAAGCTAAATAGTTCTACTTGCTATAGACTTTGAGGAGTTAAGGTAGGCTGAGAATATGGGTGAGGATCTGATTAAGGAGACGAGATGGGATCATAGGAGGGAGGTTGAGCTCATAGAGAGGTGGGAGGCTGAGGATCTATATAGATCAGAGACTTATGGGGGGGATAGAGGTGTTATAGTGATCGATACTCCTCCTCCATATACTTCTGGTAAATGGCATGTTGGTGGTGCCGCACACTATGCACAGATCGATATGGTGGCGAGATATCTTAGGATGAAGGGTTATAAGGTTATAGCTCCTTGGTATGCTGATCGAAACGGCCTCCCAGTGGAGATCCTTGTTGAGAGGCAGACAGGGATCAACCCCCATGAGATGGCTAAAACGCCAGAGGGTAGGGAGAGGTTTCTAGCCTTCTGCAAGGAGAGGTTAGACGCGGTAGAGGTAGAGATCGTTAGGATTTGGAAGAGACTTGGATGCTCCTTCGAATACTGGGTTAATGGAACAGATAGCCCTGAGTATAGGAGGATCACACAGGCTACTTTCATAGAGATGTGGAGGAGAGGCCTTATATATGAGGCTGAGAGGCCCGTCTATTGGTGTCCTAGATGCATGACCGCCCTGGCTGAGGCTGAGCTGGAGTATGTCGAGAGATCATCGGATCTATATTATATAAGGATAGAGCTGACAAGCGGAACAAGCGTTGCAATCGCGACAACAAGGCCGGAGCTCTTGGGTGCAATGGTTGCTCTAGCCTATAACCCAGAGGATCCCAGGTATAGGGGGTTGGAAGGCGCTAGGGGCAAGGTTCCTATATATGGGTACGAGGTGCCCGTGGTTGCTCATAAAGAGGTAGATCCTTCTTTCGGTACTGGGATAGAGATGATATGTAGCTATGGAGACTCGAGGGATATGAGGATTATAAGGGAGCTGGGCCTGGTAGACAGGGTCAGAATCATCGTCAATAGAGATGGAAGGCTTAACGACCTTGCAGGGGATCTAAGGGGGCTTACTATACAAGAGGCTAGGCAGAGGATTGTTGAGAAGCTGAGGAGCATAGGTGTCTTGGAGAAAATCGAGAGGATCGAGGGTAGAAGAATACCGACATGCTGGAGATGTGGAACACCTGTTGAGATAATACACTCCAGAGAGCTCTTTCTAAAACAGCTAGACTATATAGATGAGCTGATAGAGATCTCCAAGAAGATTGAATTCAAGCCTGAGTTCCATAGGCAGAAGCTCATAGACTGGATCAAGAGCATCAGGATCGACTGGCCCATATCTAAGACAAGGTACTATGCAACAGAGGTACCTCTATGGAGATGCAGAGCCTGCGGAGCATATCTAGTCCCAGAGCCGGGGAAATATTATAGGCCGTGGAAAGACCCTCCGCCATTCGACAGATGCCCAGAGTGCGGGGCTGGAAGAGAATATCTCGAGGGGGATAAACGGGTTTTTGACACATGGTTTGATTCGAGCATATCCCCCCTATATGCCTCAGGCTATATGAGGGATGAGAAGCTCTTCTCCCAGTCATTTGGCAATATATTAAGACCCCAGGGCTATGAGATTATAAGGACATGGCTCTACTACACAATCCTAAGGATCTACCTATTGTTTGGGATACCAGCATTCAGATGGGTTAGGATCAGCGGGATGGGCTTGGATGAAAAGGGCGAGGCTATGCATAAGAGCAAGGGGAATGTAATAGATCCCGAGCCATATATAGAGAAGTACGGCGCAGACTCATTTAGATTCTGGGCAGCAGGCTCTGCAAGACTCGGCTATGACTATAGATTCAGCGAGAACATGATAAAAACTGGGGCTCTCTTCGTAACTAAGGTGTGGAACATAGCTAGATTCATAACCAGGTTCCCAGAGCCCGGCTATAGATATTCCCTAAGACCTATAGATAGAGCTCTCCTAGCAAGGCTAACAGCCGTTGTCAAGCAAGCCGATAGGTCCTACTCCGATTTCGATGTGTACGAGCCTATACACCTCATATATGACTTTACATGGAACATCCTCGCAGATCACTATATAGAGGCTGTGAAAGCCAGGGCATATAATGATGGAAATAGATATAGCGTTGAGGAGCAGAGAGGCGCCTGGTACACCCTTCACAGAGCATTAGATATGATTCTAAAGGCCCTCGCACCAATAATGCCCTTCTTCACAGACTATCTGTGGAGAAGCATTAAAGGAAGATCTATACATCTCGAGAGATTCCCAGAGCCTCCAAAAGAGTGGGAGAGCTGGGACGACGAGCCCTTAGAGGCTCTGATGAGGATAGACTCAGCTATATGGAAATATAAGAAGGAGAGGGGTATGAGGCTCTCAGACAGGTTAGAGGCAATAGTATATGTGGATAACCCCAAGGCGAAATCCATAGAGCAGGAAATAGTAGATCTCCACAGAGTAAGAGCCGTTGAGATTGGAAAACCAGGGGATGGAGCTGAAGAGATAGCCCCAGGGATATGGGTTAAAAGGGTATAGAAAAGCTTAGGAATTAATACCCCCTCAAGCACCTCAAATAGGGAGAGACAATTGACATATGTTATAGGGATAACAGGGGCTAGCGGTGTGATCTATGGGCTGAGGGTTGTTGAGGAGCTCTCAAAGAGATCGAGGGTTGATTTGGTAATCACAAGAGAAGCCCTAAAGGTTTCTGAATATGAGTGCCTTGCAGGTGAGGAGCTCATGGATAGGTTGAGGTCTATGGCATCAAATCTATATCTCGAGGAAGAGATTGACGCTCCACCCAGTTCTACAAGCTATCTGGTCAAGGCAAAGGGGGTTGCGATAACACCGTGCTCTCTCACAACACTGGCTAAGATAGCATCTGGGATAGCTGATAACCTTGTTACTAGGACTGCCATCAATGCTCTTAGAATCAGAAAGCCCCTAGTACTCCTGATCAGAGAAACTCCTCTAGGCCTGACTGAGCTCAGGAACATGCTAGCCGTAGCTGAGGCAGGGGCTACTATACTCCCTGCATCACCTGGCTTCTACACAAACCCGTCTAGGATCGAAGATATGGTTGACTTTGTAGTGGGTAAGGTTCTAGATATGCTTGGGGTTGAACATGAGATCTATAGGAGATGGTCTAGAGATCCAAGCCTCACTCGAGCTCAAAACCTCTGCCGCCAAGCTTTCGGCTTAAAAGCCCTTTGAGCTTTTTAGCCCTCATCTCTTCCTCCTCTATCTCTCTAAACATATCATCGCTAGCAGATCTCCTTCCCTGTTCCACAGCATATAGACATGTGCCATCTGGAAGTAAGTAGAACTTCTCACAGGCTGAGAACTGGCATATACCCCCTATACAAAGATCGTTTGCCCAGTTGCAGAAGCCAACAAATTTGATCCTACCTCTATCATCTCTCCTAGTAATTCCCAGGGCTTTTTTAGAGCATTTGAAATATGGGCATAGCGGGTTGCATTTCTTACCATCCGGCATAGGCTTGAGCTCTCCCTCTCTGAGACTAACCTCTTTAGATATTTGCCTGTCAATCCTGCCGAACCTCTGATCCCTGTGATAGGGTTGTTGAGATCCTCCTCTATGGTCTCTATAGCCCCTCTCATCTTTTTGATAAGGCCTATCACCAGATCTATTATAGCCCTCCCTATCGCCTCGATCTCCCTGGCCTCTGGGCTCTCCATACCTCCTGCTATCCCTTTGGCTCAAATACCCAGCCTCGTTCCTCAAAACTTTATCCACTTAAAGCCTATATATCTTATATCCCCCGACTTACTCACAATAGCATATATTAGGGTTTTTCTAACGCTGTGGCTTAGCCTGCCTGTCCTCACAATCATTATTGGATCTATATTTCCCTCTATCTCTACAACATCCACGAGATATGGTGCGTGCTCGTAGCCAGGCCCCTTTTCATATACAGCGAATGCCACCCCATACTTCATCCCAGATCTCACAACATATCCTCTATCCCTGAGATCTCGGTAGACGAGGTATTGGGATTCGAAGTTCTCAGCTATCTTTGAGGCATATCTCCTGAAATCCTCACACCCTATTTCAGAGCCATTCATTACAAGCCTTAGAACGCCCTTCTCACATAGATATAGTGTTTCCAGCATGGAGAGCTCTAGAGGGCCTTTATACCTCACACCAGGCTTTGGCTTTTTAACCCCGAAGGGTTTTCCGTAGAACCCTGCTGAATAGATCTTCTCAACCCCTTCCGGATCAAAAACCAGGGATCTAGCACCAACTACTATTGCCTCATAGCTCCTCCCAAGCCCTTTCAAAGACGTTCTACTTCGAAGCTCCATGTTATGACTCATGTCTCTCAGACCCCTCTGCACTATAAAGCTCTATACCCTGTGCATAGCTACATATTTAAGATATATAGATAGCCTCCAGAGAGTATCTGAGATCCCCTCGAGCCTCTCTATAATCTCCATCACCGGAACCATCGTGTCGGGGGATCTAGAGAGGTTTTTAACTATATGTGGTATTGTGTTTCTATATACCTCATCAGCTTGCTCCTCCAGCTTCTCGATCTCTATAGCATCCTTTGGGGCTGCTTGTGGGTTTGAGTTTAGGCTTATAAGCAGTTCCTCGAGCTTCTTAGCCTGTCCCTCAACAATTGATATGAGATCCTCTATAGGCTTTGCCACCTCACTGGGCACTGATGATCCGCTGTTGAGTATATCTAAATATAATGATATATCTGCTGCACTCTCGCCAACAGAGATCATTCCCGTGATCACCTCTGCATATATATCCTTAAACTGTAGGCCAAGCCCTGTTCTTACGAGATATTCTAGTGTTTTAAAGCCCTCCGCCTGGAGATCCTCTTTAAATTTCCTTATCTTCTCCATCCTACCCCTAGCAGCATATATATCCTTATCTAGGATCTCTCGAAGCATTGTTTTGAGCTCCACCACTTCATTCAAGAGGATCCTAGAGTCGCTCCTCATCTTCTCAAGGAGATTCATCTCAGCTATGCTGAACCTACTCATATCATAGGGGTTTATATACTCCTCCGTCAACTGCTACACCCTGCTTCCGATATATTTATGTTCAAGAGTAAATAAGTAATCCGAGGATCAGGTTATATAACGGCATTATGTTAATAGCCTTTAAACGGTATTCTATCTAGGGAGGCCATGCTACTCAGATTCGACAATATAGTTATATTATCAGCTATTAGAACACCTATAGGGAAGTTCGGCAAGAGCCTAAGAGAGATCAGAGCTCCGGAGCTAGGCTCGATAGCAATTAGAGAGGCTATAGAGAGGTCTGGTGTTGAGGTTGATGATATAGGCTTGGTTGTCATGGGTAACGTTATAAGGGCTGGGGGTGGGATGCTAACTGCTAAGCAGGCCTCTATACTAGCTGGTATACCTGCTTCCACAGAATGCTTGAATGTAGATATGGTCTGCTCATCTGGCATGGCATCTATAGCTACAGCAGCCCTATATCTAGAAAAGGGCGTTGTAAACGTTGCAGTTGCAGGTGGTATGGAGAGTATGAGCAGCTCCCCCTATCTAATCCCCCAGAGCCTTAGATGGGGGGTTCCCCATCTAACTAATAGATCTCTGAGTATCTATGATTCCATGTTGGTTGACGGTTTAACAGATCCCTTCACCGGGTATCATATGGGGAAGATAGCGGATCTATATGCTAGGAGGATAGGTGCTCCGAGAGAGGATCTCGATCTAATAGCGCTTGAAAGCCATATGAGGGCGTCTAAGGCGAGGGACTCAGGGGTGTTCAAAGACGAGATAACACCGATCAAGCTGACCAAGAATGGGAATACATATTATCTAGAGCATGATGAGGGGATAAGAGACGACCTCACAATAGAGAAGCTGAGGAACATGAAGCCTGTATTCACGCCCGAGGGCCCCCACACAGCGGGCAACTCGTCACAGTTAAGTGATGGAGCCGCAGCTATAATCCTTGCTAGGGAGGACTATGCGAGGGAGAGGGGGTATAAGCCCGTAGCAAGGCTTAAAATGTACTCAGGTGTAGACACCGAGTCAAGCGAGTTCCCCTGGGCACCCGTACCAGCTGTGAGGGAGATTCTGAAGGTGGCGGAGCTGGAGCCAGGCAAAGTAGATCTCTATGAGAATAACGAGGCTTTCGCAGTATCAACATATATATTTGTTAAAGAGCTTGGCATACCTATGAGCAGGCTAAATATTCATGGAGGAGCAATAGCCCTTGGACACCCACTTGGCGCCACTGGTACTAGGCTTGTGACAACCCTTATAAATGCCCTCAGACGTAGAGGGGGTAGAAGGGGGATAGCTTCTATGTGCCATGGGCTCGGAGGGGCCACTGCTCTCTATATAGAGCTTATATAGCATCTTAGCTGGGCCCTGGCTGGGTATCTGAGCCTTTTGCTCTGCACCTTTGTTTCTCAAGGCTATATATTGTGGGTGATATCCAGAGTATCCAGGCCGGCACAGCCTTTATAAACTCGTATGCCTCTTCCCAGCTCTCTAACCCCAGATCCTGTGCTAGCTTCTCAAGGCTGTACTCCATCTTCACATAATTATTCAAGATCCTCACCACATCCTCGTTGATCTCTATCTTTTTCCCCCTAACCTCCACATAGATCGGGTCGCACAGCTTTGACAAGCGCTCACCCATTCTTTTTATAGATGAAAGCCTATAAGGAAGAGCTCTTAAGCTTAGAAGCGCAGAAGATCTTCGGCACAGTTTTATCCATGTTTTTCTAAGCCATTTTTATCCCCCTGTAGAACATACTATGTGGAGAGAGATGTCCTCAATCCTTGAGACATGGAGAAGGATCCTTGAGCTTGCTAGAAGACCTGATGATGAGGAGTATAGACTATTTCTAAAAATAATATTTCTAGGTCTCTTCCTAGTAGGTGCAATAGCCTTTACAATAAGATCTATAGCCATATTCCTCCTAAGCGGTGGCACATAATGAGCTCAGAAGAGTCTGCAGAACCGCAAAAAGGATCTAGTGGGAGGGAGGGAATAGCACAGCTCTTCGCAGTAAGAACCACAGGAGGCCAGGAAGCAAATGTAGCCCTTATGATAGAGATGTTCGTAGAATCATCCCGCCAGAGTAGTGGTAGAGAAATAGATGTAAGAGCTATAGTTGTCCCCCCGGGGATAAAAGGCTATGTGATACTTGAGGTGCCGAGCCTCCACATGGTATACCAAGCCGTGAAGGATATAAAACATGTTAAGGGCAAGGCTGCTGGGGCTGTTAGCTTCAAGGATCTCGAGAAGATGCTCAAGCCGGTTCCAGTGATAGAAGAGCTTAGAGAGAAAATGGTGGTTGAAATAGTTGCAGGCCCCTTCAAAGGACTTAGAGGAACTATACAGAGTATCGATAGAAATAGGATGGAGGTATCAGTTGCCATCGTGGAATCCCAGTTCCCAATGAATATAACGGTTCCCGCAGACTTTGTTAAGCCTGTAAAGCAGCAATAAAACCCTCTCTTAAAATATCTCAATCCTATATTAGCCAGCAGATCTATGTTTCAGGTTTGAAGACAAACTAAGTTTTACCCACCATAGATGATAACAAAGCTATTAGGAGGACAACTAATGACTAATTATAAATTTTTTTCTAATTCTAATAATTTAATTAATGATCCTTATAGATTGATGGAGCGCAATGCTTATAAGCATGAAAATCTCACTATGGTTGCGAGGAATCGGGGATGTGTATTCACTAGATCAGAGGCTGTGAGGAGAGGGAAAGGTTTCGAAGTATGTAGCGATATAAGCAATATAAGTTTTGTGATCATATGTAGAGAATATGCACAAAGATCAGGGGTGGTTAGTTATTGCATGTCTCGTTAGGCTTGCAATACCCAAGGGATCTCTTGAGAAACATGTCGTCGAGTTCCTCGAGAGAGCTGGCTATAACCTCATAGGTAGGGAGAGGAGCTATAGACCACTAATAAATGATCCCGATATATGTGTTAAGATCCTCAGGCCTCAAGAGATACCTGTATACGTCTATGAGGGGCTCCACGACATAGGTATAACAGGCCTAGACTGGGTCTTGGAGCAGGGCTTAGAAGATAAGCTACCCATACTCCTCGAGCTTGGAGTTGGGAGGGTCAAGCTTGTTCTCGCAACCCCAAAGGGATCTGGGTATAGAGATGCTGAGGATCTTATCCAGAGGTTTGCCAACGAGAACAGGATCCTCAGGATCTCTACGGAGTATCTTAACACATCAGCTCGATATATATCGGGTAGAAGGAGCTATAGAGAGATATATGGCTCCTCATCCCCCCTGATCATAACGCCGTGGGGGAGGTGGGGGGAGAATAAAATGGTTCAGGTGATCCTATCCTTTGGAGCAACAGAGGCTAAGCCTCCTGAGGAGGCTGATGCTATAATAGATGTATCTGAAACAGGCACTACGCTTGAGAGCAATGGATTAGAGGCTATAGATGTTGTGCTAGAGTCGCAGGCAGTCCTCATAGCAAACCCGTCCTCTCTCAAGGATAGCGCTAAGGCCGAAAAGATCTCAGATATAGTTGCTATATTCAGAGGAGTGATAGACGCTAGAACTAGATACCATATATTTATAAATGTGAGGAGAAGCAATCTGGAGGAGCTTCTAAAGATCCTCCCAGCTCTTAAGAGCCCCACGATAAGCCCCCTAGCAGATCCCGAGTGGGTTGCTATCAATACTGTTATTAGTAAAGAAGAACTCATAAGGATCATGCCAGTGCTCAGGAGACTCGCACAGGGCCTGGTTGTATATGAGCCTAAGCTGGTCATACCCCTAGAGGATCTTGGGAGGGGCTAGAGATGCCAAGGATCTATAGGATATATAGCGATCTAGATATAAAGGAGGTATTGAGGATAATAAGATCCTCAGTTGATTTAGAGGGAGCGATCGATTCTGTAAGACCGATTATAGAGGATGTTAGAAGGAGAGGCGATGAGGCTGTGATTGAATATGCTAGAAGGCTTGATGGTGCCGATCTAAAACCGGAGGAGATCTACATAGATAGATCTAAGCTCTCGGAGATAGCATCAAAAGCAGATCAAAGGCTTGTGGAATCCCTTAGAAAGCTCTCCAGGAGAATTGAGGATGTTGAACGCCCTCTACTCTCTATCGCGTCAAGCATATGGAGAGTCAAGGCTGGGGAGGGGCTCTATATAGAGATTTTCTTCAGACCAGTTGAAAGGGTGGCATGTTACATACCAGGTGGGCTTACACCATATGTATCAACTGCTCTCATGTGCGGTGTAACAGCAAGACTCGCAGGTGTTAAGAGACTTGTAGCTCTGCTACCTCCTAAAGCACTAACACCCGGCATGGCTGCATCGCTCTTAATAGCTGGTTTTGATGGTGTATATAGAGTTGGAGGGCCATACGGTATAGCTGCGGTTGCATATGGAACCCAGAGGATCGAGAGGGTGGATAAGATCGTAGGCCCGGGCGGGATCTATGTAACCGCTGCCAAAGCCCTCGTATCGAAGGACGTTGGTATCGATATGCTTGCAGGGCCTACAGAGCTTGTTATATACATAGATAGAAAGGGCTATGAGGAGGAGATCTTATCCCACCTAGCTGCTCAAGCGGAACACGGCGACTCAGTGCTTCTAGCCGTGGTCACGCCTGATAACGAGATCGCTAGCTCCCTCGCCAGAATATCAGCTGAAAAGGCCTCTACCATAGGATCTAAGGTTTTTGAAAGGGTTTCAAGGGTTCTCAACATGGTCATTGTAGATAGCGTTGAGAGGGCGGCTAGATTTATAGATGCTCTGTCGCCAGAGCATGTTGAGGTATGTAGCAATTTAGAGGGGTTCCGGGATATGCTTAACAGCTATGGAGTCCTCATAGATGGGTGTGTTTCTAGCGCGATAAACGACTACTACTCTGGTGTAAACCACATACTCCCCACAATGACATGGGCAAGGATTAGAGGGGGCCTGTCGATCCTAGACTTTGTGGCTCTGAGGAGGAGAGTTATTTATAGGGGTTCTAGAGATGGTCTGAGAGAGATAGCTGGTGAGGTGATGCCAATAGCCATGGAAGAGGGGTTCCAGCTACATCTAGATTCGATCTATAGGGGTGTTAGGGGTTGATGGAGAGGATCAAGGCCTTTATTGAAGAGAAAGGAGATCTTGTATATAGTGCTGAAAAGAGGTGCATATATCATCTAGATAAGAATGAGAATCTATTCATACCAAGAGAGATTGTAAGAGAGATCATGGTTAACGCAGCATCTAGAATAGATCCTAGAACATATCCAGGTGAGGAAGAGGAGGAGCTCATAGGGGAGATTGCAAAGGCTTTCTCCCTAGATCATGAATCTATCGTTATTACCAATGGCGGCGACGAGGCAATAGATCTTATCCTCTCCTTAGCAGGCTCTCTAGGGAAGATCCCTAGGATAGCTATTCTAAAGCCCAGCTTCCCCATGTATAGCCTTAGATCTCTGCTTAGGGGCTATATAGTTGAATATATAGAGCTATCTGAAAATGGTTTCTCAATAGATATGGATAGAGCCGTTGAGATAGCCTCTAGATCCGATCTTGTGTTTCTCTGCAGCCCTAACAACCCAACTGGGAATCTTCTCCCACGGGATGTGGTAAGATCGGTTGCAGAGACTTCGAAGGGGATAGTTGTTCTCGATCAAGCGTATAGGGAGTTCGCAGAAGATCCTCAGGACGAACTTTTAAAGTCCTATGAGAATCTAGTAGCTATAAGGACATTCTCCAAGTCATATGGGTTGGCAGGGCTCAGGCTTGGATATATAGTCGCTAGCAGGGATATTGCTAAGGCCCTTAAAATACTGAGGCTACCCTTTCAAATGAATAAGTTCACACTCGCAGCAGGTGTCGAGGCTCTCAGGATGAGGGATAGGCTCCTCAGATATGTTGATGATGTGAAGAGAGCTAGGAAGATCCTTATATCTAGGCTGAGGAATATAGGCTATCTAGAGGTTTATGATACGCAGACAAACTTTGTTCTCACAAAAATACATATAGATCCTGAGAAGGTTGTTAAGGCCCTAGAGGATAGGGGTATATGTGTAAAGCTATATAGAAGCCTTTTCAGGAAGGGCGATTCTTACCTCAGGATTACTGTTCCCGAGAGCCATATTCTAGATCTATTGGTTGGGGTGCTTGAGAATGTTGAGTGAGAGAATAGGCAAGTCTGCGAGAGAGACGAGAGAAGTTAGGATCTATGTGGAGGTGAGCCTAGATAGGGAGGGCTATAGGGTGAGGACGCCGTATGGATTTTTCACACACCTCCTAGAGACAATGGCGCACCACGGGGGCTTGGGGATCACTGTAGAGGCTGAGGGTGATATGATGCACCATGTGATAGAAGATGCTGGAATAGCCATCGGAGAGGCCCTTTCAATGGCTCTCGGGGATAGAGATGGTATTAGAAGGTTTGGCTATGCATTGATCCCTATGGATGATGCCCTGGTAGCAGTTGCTATAGATCTTGTTAGGAGACCATATAGCGAGATCAGACTTGGCCTTAGAGGAGCATATATAGAGGATATAGAGGGCTCGCTAATAGAGCATTTTCTTAGAAGCATGAGCTACTCGGGATTCTTCACACTTCATGCTCTAAAGATATATGGGGAGGATCTCCACCATATAGCTGAGGCATGCTTTAAGGCACTCGGAATCTCGCTCTCCCAAGCAATCTCGAGAACCAGGAGGGGATCTATAAGTGTTAAGGGTGTTGCCTAGTGAGGGTAGCTATCATAGATAATGGCTTCGGCAATCTAGGGAATCTAGAGAACTACATATCGAGAACCTTAGGGGCAAGGGTAGAGGTTGTAGAGGAGATTAGAAGCCCAGGGAGCTACGAACTCATAGTACTACCTGGTGTAGGCAGTTTCTCAGCCCTCTCGAAGAGGATATCGAGGCTTAGGAGACAGATAGAAGAGCACCTAGAGGCTGGGGGGTATGTGCTGGCTATATGCCTTGGAATGGAAGCCCTCTTCGAGGAGAGCGAGGAGGGCCCTGGAAAGGGTCTCGGGATATTTAGGGGGAGGGTTGTCAGAATACCGAGATCCCATGGCCTGAGAATTCCCAGGATCGGTTGGTCCAGGCTCGAGATCCTTAGAAAGATATCCCCATGGATAATACTTGATGGTGCATGGCACTACTATGCACATTCATATTATGCGATCACAACAGAAGATTCCGTGGTGGGTATCTCGAGATACGGATCTCTAGAGATACCATCATTACTTGTTAAAGACAGGATAGTTGCAACACAGTTCCACCCCGAGAGATCCGGGGGATACGGAGATCTATTTGCAGAGGCTCTTAAAAGCTATATGAGGGGGTAGAGATGGAGGTGCATGTTGCACTCGATATATATAGGGGGATGGTGGTGAGGATGACAAGGGGAGATCCTCTAGATATTACTATATATTCTAGAAACCCCGTTGAAAAGGGTTTAGAAATGCTTAACACAGGAATTAAAAGAATCCATATAGTGGATCTCGAAGCAGCTATTGAGGGTAAGTCAATTGGTTACCTCACCCTCGAAACAGCTAAAAAGCTTAAAGAAGCCGGAGGCTTTGTAACAGTTGCAGGAGGAATTAGAAGAACCTCGGATCTCGATGCCGCCCTAGAGACAGGGGCTGATAGAGTCGTAGTTGGCACTGCAATATATAGAGGCGATCTAGCTGTTGAAGATGTGCTCAGGTTAGGAGGAGAGAAGGTTGTGCTTGCATGCGATATGAGAGGAGGCCATGTTGTTCACAGCGGTTGGAGAGCTAGCACAGGGCTTAAAATAAGAGATATCCTCAGAAGATATTTTAAAGCCGGATTCAGACTTTTTCTAGTCACGATGGTTGAGAGGGATGGAACGATGGGCGGCTTGGATCTCGAAGCCCTATCAATGATCCCTGAGATATATAGGGAGTATATAATCTACTCTGGAGGTGTTTCGTCTAAGAGAGATCTTGAGGTGCTTAGGGGGGAAAGGTTTAGAGGGGTTGTGGTTGGGAAGGCATATTACGAGGGTCTTCTCTCCCCACAGGATATAGCCTCCATAGAGGGGATCTAACATGGTCACTATTAGGATCATCCCATGCCTCGATATGGATAAGGGCGTTGTTGTAAAGGGCAGAAGCTTCCTAGATCTACGGGTTGTTGGAGACCCCGTAGAGCTGGCAAAAAGATATGAGGAGGAAGGCGCTGACGAAATAGCTGTGCTAGATGTAAGCGCTTCTCCAGATGGTAGGGAGTTCTCGCTCGATGCGCTTAAGAGGATAGCTAGAGAGATCTCGATACCAATATTGGCTGGTGGAGGTGTTAGAAGTATCGAAGATGCTGATAAGCTATTCAGAGCTGGAGCTGATAAGGTCAGCGTAAACACCTACGCTGTTAAAAGGCCTGAGCTGATAAAGGGGATATCATCAAAATATGGATCCCAATCAACCGTTATTGCGATAGATGCTAGAAAGGTTGGGAGTAGGTATAAAGTACATATAGGGGGTGGAAGGGTGGAGACAGATCTAGACCCCTTTTCGTGGGCATCGAAGGCTGTGGATCTAGGCGCTGGTGAGATCCTCCTCACATCTATAGATGCAGATGGATCTAGGTCAGGCTATGATCTCGAGCTAATAAAGGGGGTTTCAAGCTCTGTCGATGTTCCAGTAATAGCTAGTGGGGGCGCAGGATCCCCTGAGGATATGGCTATGGCTATCACGGCTGGGGCTTCTGCTGTTCTCGCAGCATCGATCTTTCACTATGGGATCTACAGGATCTATGATGTTAAAAGATACCTAGCTGGTAAAGGCTTTCAGGTGAGGATCTAGATGCAGAGAGTAGAAGATCTCCTGAGAAACATAAACTTTGAAAAGGGAGGAGGTCTTGTACCAGTCATCGTTCAAGATGCCATTACGAAGGAGATCCTGATGCTTGGATACGCCAATCGAGAAGCCCTTTTAAAGACAATAGAAACTGGCTATGCACACTTCTGGAGCAGGTCTAGGGACAGGCTATGGATGAAGGGAGAGACATCGGGGAATCTTCTGAAGGTTGAAGAAATACTTATAGACTGTGATGGCGACTCTATAATCTATATCGCGAAACCCTCAGGGCCTATATGCCACACGGGGAATAAGAGCTGTTTCTTCAAAAGCTACAGGGTTTCCGCGACCCCTCTCCACCATAAATAGGTTTTGCCACATATCTTAGTATCCGCCACATACATAGCAACTCAGCTACTCCACAGCAGGCTCCTCCATATATACTACCCCGTTGTCAGCGTCTATAGAGACTCTACCTCCTATCGGTAGTGGATATACATAGTGTCCATGCTCGTCTCCCCCGTGGCAGCATGGGAAGTTTATAAAGGATGGCGAGATCACATATCTCTTAGCCCTATCCACTATAACCTCCTCCAGACTCGGCGTTGGAGCCCTCACCTCTGGTTCTGGGAACTCGCCGAATATGATTCCAGATGCTCTCTGTAGATGGCCTCCGTAGGCTAGCGTCGTGAGGAAGTTATCCACTCTCCACGCATCCTCCCTTATATCCTCTATAAATAGTATTTTCCTCTCTGTGTTCACAGCATATCTCGTACCCTGTAGAAGTGTAAATATGATTAGGTTTCCACCGACAATCTCTCCAGAGGCTTTCCCAGGATTTATAGTTTTTGGGAATGGCCCGTCTTCCGGCGGTGCTAGCTCGAGCACCTCTCCCATGAGGATCTTTATCGCCATCTCTAGGTTTTTCTGATACCTCCTCATACCTATCTCATCACCTAGCTTGGGGGTTGTGGCTATCATCTCGCCATGTATACTTACAAGCCCTATCTTTGAGTATAGGGCGTTTTGAAGGCTAGTAACATCGCTGAAACCTATGAAGGGCTTGGGATTCCTCTCGATCACATCATAGTCTATCAGATCCAATAGTCTCAGACCGCCCGCGCCGCCCCTAACACACCATATAGCCCCAACATCGTCCTTCTTAAACCCCTCAATAATATCTCTAGCCCTCACTTCGTCAGGGGCTGATAGATACCACCTCCTCATAGCATATTTGACACTCTCCCCAACTACGACGCTGAAACCCAGCTTCCTAAGGATCTCTATGCCAAGGCTGAGATTCATATTAGGATATACTGGGTAGCTTGAGGGTGCGACGAGATAGATCTTAGACCCAGGCTTTATCCTAGGAGGCTTTATCCTAGCCCTCAAATATATCGCCAGAAATAGTTTTGTAGAAGATAGTTTAAATGCCTAGATAAACCTGAATAGCTCTCCAATAACAGATCATAGGATCTATGTTTTCATATCTAGAGAGCTTGGATCTTTATATCAACCGTTTACACATGATACTATCTCATCTGCCACGGCCTTCAAAACCCTATATATTTCTCCTGACTCCTTCTCACCCTCGCCCGAGTATAGCACTAGCTCCTCCCCTGGGATCCTTATTTCTTCGCGGGCCCTTTCTAGGGATGCTCTATATGCTATTGAATAGGGGAATGGGTCTACCTGCATGTCTCTATATAGCTCTCTATAGCTTCCGAAGTATATGGGTTTCATTGTATGCTTGTTTATGCATCTAATCAGCTCATATGCTTTGTTCTTGTTGAGGCTCCTCTCTATCTCTCTGAAGATCTCGTAGGGAATCCTTTCCCTCAGATCCCTTAGGATCCTCTCTCCCTTGACAGCTGTGGGCTCCAAGTTTTTAAGCCCTATATAGAGCTCTCTCCCTAGGATCTTGGTAAACCCAGGCTGCTGATCCTCAATGTCTAGATCTGTATGGTATATTGGGTAGAGATCTTCTAGGTTGTGGAGGGTTATCGTTGGAATTCCTGCCATCCAGAGGGATGGGGCGTCTGTATATGGGTGTCCATACCCTTCTAGCTTAGCATCAAGTGGAACGCTTTCTAGAAGGGCTGTGAGGTGGTCTGGAGATGTTGTTGAAACCCTTATAGGCTTTCTAAAGGCTGTATCTATAACTATTGCCAATAGGATTTCCCCAGCATCTATCTCTCTAGCATATATTCTGGATCCATAGCCCCAGTACCAGGCAGGCATGTTAGGATCTCCAAACTCCTCTGCGGTAAAGCTTACAAGCCTTATATCGTGTAAAGCCCTACCTGTTTTAGATGTTTGGAAAGCTATCTCTAGGAGGGTTTTCACAGAGATCATGTTGTCTCTATAGCTGTTGAACCACCTATCGTGGTGGGCAGCAACCAAGATAGAACCCTGCTTTTTACCGCCTATCAAGCCTTCCACCGATATGCCTCTGGAGGGTTTGATCTCAGCAGCTAAGCTAATCTGTATCCTCTTACCAACCATCCTTCTAATAAGCCTCACACCATCCTCAAGCCTTATATGAACAGCCGGTATCTCTGGGCTAGATCTATGGTTATATCCATAGCTCCACACACCGCTCACAACTATCTTTCTAAATCTGCCTGGATAGTAGTCATAAAATATAACTGCCTTGGCACCCCTTTCAAGGGCCATGTTATAGATATTCCATATATTATCTGGAAAACTTGTTGTAGAAAAGATCAGGATCTTATCGCCGCAACTCTCTATATCCCCGGTTAAAACCCCCTCAACATCTCCACCCACAGTCGGAGGGATAGGGACACATTTGATACCATTAACATAGCATTTGCCATGGAACCACGAAACAACATCTACACTGTAGAGCCTTACATCAAATCCGAGCTCCTCAAGCCTAGTCCTCACCGCAACTACATCCCTCAGCTCGGCCTCACTACCAGCTATAGCATCCAACTAAATACATCCCAGCTCTATAGTTTAACACAACATTTAAACATCCACAACATTTGCCAAAGGATCTTAGGAAAACCAGGATCTAACACCATATCAGAAGAGCAAGGTCCTACCCATTTATAGTCATGAGATTCTGGAAGAGCTGACCCCTCTCTTTAAGTTCTATAGAAGATCTTTTTGCCGAGGTCTCCAGCTCATTACCCTAGCATCAGAGACGCAGGTTTAATCTTACGTATCTATCATACATATTATGTATAGCTAGAGGATGACCCCGATGTTCACATATACCGCTATCATAATCGAGAATACCAGAGTATATAGAGCTTATAAATCTCCATCCCCGCCCTAAAAGGTGAGGCTTATAGTTATAATGGCTAGGATCTCTACTACTAATCTGATATATATTAGAAGCCTTAGTGTCCAGTTAGATAGAATCTAATCATTGTTATAGCTGAAGACATGTTTTCTTAAAGATCGAAGTTGGATTGGCGGGGGTATTTTCCTCCACATTCTAGATATCCATAGAAACTCTCCGTTATGCTTAAATTCCACCTAATGTTTTTAATAAAATTGGAAAAGGAGGGTAAATGGTCAAAGATGGGGGATAGCTCTGGGGAAGAAAATAGAAGTACCCGGTTTATACAAGGCCTAGTACTTGAGGATAAGGATTCGAGGATCATTGGGAAGCATGTATATGCCAACCTATACGATCCAGACCCAAGATATATATCTAACGAGGAGATGCTTAGAAAACTAGTTGTTGAAGCAGCTGAAAAAGCCAACATGCACTTGGTAGAGGTTAAGTCATGGAGCTTCGGTGGGAGGAAAGGCGGTGTCTCTGTTATAGCTCTTATAACGGAGAGCCATATATCTATACACACATGGGTTGAGTACTCCTATGCAACGGTTGATGTATATACATGCGGTGATCATTCGGATCCCTGGAGGGCTATGGAGTATATAATAGAGGTCCTCAAACCCAAGAAATACTCCATCGGATATGCTAATAGAACACAGGAGCTATAGAGATCTCTTCCAAGCCGGCTATTTTTGTTCATGTTTATCTTTTTACCCAATCTCTATTTTTTATTTGAATCATAATATTCGGTCTATGCATAGAGAGTCGATCGCTATTCCTAGAGATTCAGATGTTATCATAGAGACCACCTCGGGATCTTTGAAGGGTATATAGCCCACAGCCTTGAAGCCCGTCTCCCTAATAAATCTTATATCCCTAGGCGAGTCGCTTATAACCACCACCTCCTCCCTGGGAACACCTAGTCCTCTGTATATGTTTGCTAGATACTCATATAGATCTCTTTTCGTAGCTCCCGGCCATAGGTCTCCTGTTGAATATACCCTGATAAGCCCGGTTGGAAAGCCATAGCTCTGGAGCTCTTCCATAAACATCTCAGCCCTCACCTCCCTCCCAGTCACGATTGCCGTTATATATCTTCCCGAGGATGTTGTGAGCAGGGTATTTGAGCATGGCATCGGCCTTCCATATCTTCTATTCTCGAGGTATTTCGTCCAAACGGTTCTCCAGAAGTACCATCTGGCCATGGGATCGCTTGGTCCGGGTAGCCTCTCCTTATAATATGTCTTAATGAAGGCCCTAGGATCTGTATCTATATCTATATTCCTTCCATATTCACTCCACACGTTGGAGACAGCTATTATAAGCTCTTGCGATGTATCTACAAGGGTCATGTCTAGGTCTATGAATAGGGCTTTAGAGCTGGATAAGATCTTCCTAACCCCCTCCAGACCTCTGTCACCTGTTATCTAGGCTCACCTTCTATAATATTGAAAGGGGTATTATAGGGGTTCAGCGAGCTCCTAAGACATCACCGCTCAGAGACCGCCACACACATCATCTCTACAGAGACCGCCATAGTAATATATGTTGAGAAGCTTAATAGACATTGTGTCTAAGAGTATGGCTCGTAGCTATAAATGTATACACAGCCCCCATATCTTGAGGGGTTCGGGTTTCATTGGGCTTGATATAGCTTGATATCAAGCCCTTTTCCCTTGGTTTCATCGCCCTCAGGATCCCTTTTCACCGGGATCTAATCACTGGGCTTCACCCGCTCGGGGAGGCCCCAACCCACGGCTCCACCTTCATTGTTTCCTCTGGTTCATTGCTGTGGGGAAACCCCCGCATACTAGTTTTCCTCTTCCCTCTCCTCTTGCCTTCTAGATATCTCCTCCTAATGTTTACAGATGCAACCCTATGCCTACTCATCTTTAATCCGCATCTTGGGCATTCAAAGATCTGCCCCTCTTGGGTCTCCACAACATACCCGCATCTAGGGCACTCCTTATATGCGTTACTAGAATCCACATGAGCCGTTAAAGCTACCTCTGATATCTTCTTATGTATTCTTTTCCAAGGCGTTCTATAGTTCCTCTTCCTCATATTCTTGGCCCTTTTCCTAGACACGAGATCCTCCTTATCAAGATCCTCGAAGACATGAATAGTGTTTTGGAATAGCATTCTCAAGCCTGCTGAGATCTTGTTTATAAAGTCTTTTTCTCTATTCCTCTCTCTTCTAACATACTTCTCATATAATTCTCTTCTACCCTTTGCTCTGTGCTATAGCCTTTTTACGCTCATAGGTGATCTTAATGCTCTAGAGAGGCTTTAGATCTACATGTATAAATTCTATGCTGGGCTCGTAGCCATCCAATGAAAGCTCATTACTATCCCATCCAATAAACCTTCTAACCTTGATCTCCTTAGAGCTCTTGAAAGGGATAACCACTCTATCGTCCTTGATTATAACCTCGCTAACACCCCATCCCCTGACCCTTCTCTCAAACCACATCGATCTCCACAATATTATAGATATTCTCCTTGTTTTAGAGTTATTCTTATGGTCTTAGCCTGATAATCTATCTTTATAAGCGTAGTCTTGCACCTAGCGAATCTCCTCCTAACCCTCGGCTTTACCTTCCTAGCCCTCCCTTTTAGATATCTTTTCCTCCAATTCTTCATAATCGAGTAGGCTGTTCTGATAACAGCATCTACCCAGTGTGCAGCGTAGGGATTACCCTTCATAAGCTCATCCCTAAGGCGTTTCTTAAAAACCCCGTCCCCCGGAATTATTGGGATC
>Ga0080007_1065676_pt1 | contig 62766 bp, 50 predicted proteins | sample OctOCTMetagenome_FD_69210 | JGI IMG/M metagenome (GOLD analysis project Ga0080007, IMG submission 69210) | Hot spring and microbial mat streamer communities from Octopus Spring Streamers, Yellowstone National Park, USA - OCT_B (SPADES... | ecosystem: Environmental > Aquatic > Thermal springs >...
CAGCGAACTTGGTGGCGACGGTTGAGAGAGCACTGAGCGTCTACCAAGACCGAAGGCTTTGGCAAGCGTTGCAGCGAAACGCCATGAAGGCAGATTTTTCTTGGGACAAATCGGCTCAAGGTTATGAGACTTTGGCTTATTCGGCAGCATTGCAGTTTCGATGCGGCAGGTGAAAGTGATGCCGAGATCAAAGAGGCGACGCCCAAAAGTTGTTCGTGAGATTATTGGGGGCGAAGTTTACGAGTATGTTCCGCTGGGCAAGCACATTGTCAGCGCAAAGGGGGTTTGTGGCGGTCGCCCAACCTTCAAATACACGAGGGTTGAGTTTCGACACATCCTTAACTTGTTGGCTCACGGTTGGACAGTTGACCAAATTGTCCAAGACTTCAACCGACCTGAAATCAACCGAGAAGCCATTGAGGAAGCCATAAAGTTGGCTGCGGAATCATTGGAATGGTGGGCACATGAGGTTGGGGAAGCGGCATGAGCGTTTTGGACGAGAACATTACCCGCCAAAGCGTTTTGGCAGGGTTGCAATGGTATGCAAGGCAAAGTCGTTTCCATCAAAACTTTGTGCCCCAACACAGTCATCAAGGATGAAGCCATTCCTTCTCTTCTGTCAAAGCAAAAGCAGCCGACTTTTGTGACGACCAATGTAAGCGGCTTTTGGAAGAAAGTCAAAACGCATCCGAAGTTTTGCATCGTCTGTGTTCCGCTTCCCGATTACCGAATTTGCGAACTCCCGTCCCTTCTCCGCCGTTTGTTTCGGACGGAGGGGTTTAGGACGAAAAGGGAGAGGATGGGCAAAGTCGCTTTGGTCACTGAAACGACCGTCCGATTTTACGCCTTCGGTCAGCCGTTCATCACCGAAATTCCGCTGGCAAAATAGTAGCCGAGAAATTTGGGCGAAAGGAGCGATGAAGGGATGCGTTGGCGATGGCTTATGGCTGCAACAGTGTTGGCGGCATTGAGTCTCTTGGTTGCGCAACCTCAAGCGACTTTTTCAGTTCGCATCACCGAAAAGACAACCTTAGGGGAGATTCTATCTGCGCTGGCGAGGCGGACTACGGCTCAACTGAAGATGGACGAGCAAACGCGAAATTTCGTTCACCGTTACACTTTCCCGCCACACATGATCGGAGTGACTGTTAAGGGTGCAAATGCTGGCGAAGTTTTGGCGTTTCTGTTTGGGGCAGGGTGGGAAGGTTCACCGCTGCCGCGGGAACTTAGGTCTCAGTTCCCTAACCGCCAACTTGCGAGAACGCCTATGCCTGTTGTCGTTGGCGGCAAGAAACTTTGGACTTGCAACAATCGCGCTTTTGACTGGAAGTGGGAAAAACCGAAAGGCGGACCGGCAGGCGGTATCATCACCGTCTGGCTGCGAGTCCAACCCGATGGCGATATCGTCAAACGAGCACCCATCGACCTTCGCCCAATGCAAAACGAATTTTCCCTTGACTACTTGCGCGATCGCATCAAGCAGTTAACTGGCGTTTACTTCAACATTGACCCCGAATGGCACCAAAATGTCCACTACAAGTTGCTGCCAGAATATCGTGGGCAAACCTTGCCAGCCGAGCCTCACATCCCGCTTTTTGTGCGCAAGATGAGAGCGATTTTCGGTGACGCTTTGGAAAGACCCCACACTTTGGGCGAATGGTTGAGCATCTTCGCTGAGGGGCTCAACGAACATAGCAAGGCTCGCGGCTGTGTGTGGAAGTGGACATGCAGCGACGGTGCAAATCCCATCTACACGCTCAGGTGCTACGCCCACACTCAGAACGAGTGAAGGAAACGAGCGAAAGCGGTTCGATGAAGGGGTGACAGCAAATGTCCCGTTTCGTAGTTGCATTGGTTGCCGCACTTTTAGGAGTTGCAATTGAGATGTCCCTTCTCGTTCGCGCTCAGGGGCAGCAAACCTTGCTTTTGGCTGAAGAAAGCAAGCATTTGTCGCAATTGCGTCAACTGACTTTTGAAGGCACCAATGCCGAAGCGTATTGGTCGCCTGACGGGAAATGGTTGGTCTTTCAATCCACACGCCCACCTTACAAGGCTGACCAAATCTTCATCATGAGAGCGGATGGCTCGGGAGTTCGTGTCGTCAGCACGGGCAAAGGTCGTTGCACTTGTGCCTATTTCACGCCAGATGGCAAAGGCGTTATCTTTGCTACGACCCACCTTGCTGGACCAGAACCGCCGCAAGTGCCCAAACTGGACATTCCACGCTATGTTTGGGGCGTATTTCCAAGTTACGAACTTTACCTGCGGCGTTTGGACACGATGGAACTTATCCGCTTGACCGATAACGAAGGCTACGACGCTGAAGCGACCATTTGCTGGAAGACGGGGCGAATTGTCTTCACAAGTTACCGCAATGGCGACCTTGACCTTTACAGCATGAAATTAGACGGCAGCGATTTGAAGCGATTGACGAAAACCATCGGCTACGAGGGTGGAGCGTTCTACTCGCCCGACGGGAAGCGGATTGTCTTCCGAGCCTATTTGCCAAAGACGCCCGACGAAATTGACGAATACAAGCGGTTGCTCCAGTTAGGCGTCATAAGCCCACCAACGATGGAGTTGTTCGTCATGGACGCCGACGGTCGCAACATGAAGCAAATCACGAAGTTGGGAGGCATTAATTTCTGCCCTGCGTGGTTTCCCGATGGGAAGCGCATCATCTTCTCAAGCAACCACCACGACCCCAAAAACTTTGACCTGTTCGTCATCAACGCTGACGGGACTGGTCTGAAGCGAATAACCTACCACCCTGCCCCTGACCTTTTCCCTCACTTCTCGCCCGATGGCAAGTGGCTTGTCTGGTGCAGCGGTCGCAACGCCGAGCAACCGAGACAGTTGAATGTCTTTCGGGCAACTTGGCGGGACTGAAATTGGCTGAGAAAACTCAAGTGGGTAGGGGTGTTTTGCGATGCGGAAGAATGAGTCGTGGTTTGACAAAGTGATGCGGTGGGGGCAAGTGAACCTGAAGGAAGACGACCCGTTGACGCTTGATGTGGAATTCTGGAAGCGCTATTGGCAGCGGACGAAAATCCAAGGCGTGACGATTAACGCAGGTGTAGGAGTCGCTTACTACCCGACAAAAATCCCGCTTCACCGAAAGGCGAAATTTCTCGGCGAGCGGGATGTTTTCGGTGAGTTGGTGGCTGCTGCTCGTCAGTTGGGCTTGAGGGTATTGGCGCGCCTTGATCCCAACTGGGGTCACGAGGAACTTTACAAAGCCCATCCCGATTGGTTTCTGACCGACGAAAACGGTAAACCCCGCCAGAGAGGTCAGGCAACTCCGACTGCCAGAGAACCTCAGTTCCTTTCCGCAACTCCCTTCGCACAACACGATGTCCTCTACTCAACTTGCTGGAACTCGCCTTTTCACCGAGAATTTGTCCCTGCAGTCATGACCGAGATAATGGAGCGTTACGATGTTGACGGCTTTTTCACCAACGGTTGGCCGCCAACCAATTGGCATCCTGTGGACATGAGTTTGGTTTGCTACTGCCCCCATTGTTTGGAAAAGTGGCGGAAGCGAGGACATGAACGCTATCCCCAAAAGCCTGACCCATCTGACCCTCTGTGGCGTGACTTCGTTTTGTTTGTGCAGGAAAGCATTGAGGAAGTCCAAACTTTGTGGACTGAACACACAAAAGGGCTCAAACCAAGCGCTGTCTTCGTTTGGAACTCGCACGGGAGTTTGTCAACGGGGTTGAGATGGGATAAGTTTGTCCAACTGGCTGATTTGCTCAACGACGACTCACAGGGGCGAAGGGTCGGTGAACCGCTTTGGGTTTCGGGGCGATGCGGGAAAGTGATGATGGCAGTCGCTGAAGGCAAACCCGTGCTTCGTATCAGCGGCGTGTGGCAACTTGGTCAGCCGCTGGTGAGACACATTGCTAAACCCGCAGCCGAAACAACTTTATTCTCTGCCGAAGCAGTGGCAAATGGACAGAGACTTTGGTGGCATGTGCTTGGGGCGGAACTTTACGACCGAAGGTGGCTTGAGCCTGTTGCCGATTACTTTTCTTGGCTGGCGGAAATTGAACCTTACTTGCGCAATATCGCATCGCTCGCTGATGTAGCCATTGTTTGGTCGCCACAAACTTTTTGGTTGGATTCGTGGACGAACATGCAACCTTCGCCAACTGAAGCCTTCAACGGCTGGTATCAGGCTTTGCTTGAAGGGCGCGTTCCCTTTGACTTGCTGCCGGAATGGAAACTTGCTACCGAAACTGTCCGCCGCTACAAAGTCCTGATTTTGCCCAGCCAAACTTGCCTTCGTCAGGAAAGCCTTGACGCTTTAAAGGAATTCGTCGCAAACGGAGGCGGGTTAGTTGCTTGCTTTGAGGCTGGAGCAAAAAACTTGTGGGGCGAAAAACACGAAAGCGGTAAGTGGAGCGAACTGATGGGCGTCTTGAGAGTTGACGAACCTCCACCTCCCTTGCGACATTGCTACCTGCGAATTTTAGAGCAGCAGCGTTCCCATCCTTTGCTCAATGGCTTTGACAATACCGACATCTTGCCGGGAGCAACTTACCTGTCGCGTGTGGAAAAAGTGGGAGACACAGAAGCACTCTGCGATTTCGTCCCCACTTATCCCGTCCACCCGCCTGAAAAGGTTTATCCCGACCCAAAGCAAACGGGTTTGCCATTACTCTTTTGTCGCGAGCAGAATGGACGCTCAGTTTACTTGGCGATGGATTTTGACGCCGCATTTTGGCGAAGCAGGTTGCCAGACCACAAGCGACTGCTCCTGAATGCTGTCAACTGGGTTCGCAAAGGTGAGCCGTTGCCAGTGACGGTGAGCGGGAACGGTTTGCTTGATGTGACAATTTGGCGGCAGGAGAGAAGCATCACCGTTCACCTCGTCAACCTGAACACACTAAACTTGTTTGGTGGACCGGTAACCGAAATCGTGCCAGTAGGCAGGCAGGAGTTGAAAGTGGTGCTGCCAGAGGGAGTAAAGCCGGTCAGGGTAAAATTGCTGCGGGCAAAATTGGATGTCCCTGTGAACCTGCAAGGCGATGAACTTACCGTCGTTGTCCCTCAGGTTTTAGACCATGAAGTTGTGGCGATAGAAATCGGTTGACAGTTCTTTTCAACCCATTGGCGTTCGCTCAGATGTAGAACATCATCGGTTGCTTTGCCCTTCTCTCTCGTTCCCATGCACAAACTTGGGCGAGGGTGATGTTCTGCAGGACATTTTCCATCGCTTCGGCGAGTTTCTCCCAGACTAAAGAGATGCTTGAATTGCGGGCTCGTTCCCGAAGGTTCGGGTCCATCGGTTCTGCATCCAAAATCGGACCTTCCAGCGCTTCCAAAATTTCTCGGACAGTGATTTGGCTTGAAGGTTTGGCAAGAACATAACCTCCGCGAACGCCTCGTTGGCTCCTGACCAATCCGGCGCGCTTGAGCGTCAGCATCAGTTGCTCCAAGTATTCTTCGGGGATGCCTTGGCTTTCGGAAATCTCCCGAACTTGAACCCGTCCTTGCCTCTCCCTCAAGCCAAGTTCAACCATTGCCATCAGTCCATACCATGCCCTCGTCGAAACCCTCATGGTTTCTTCCCTCCTTTGCTAAAGTCAAGTATGGCAACAGTCGTGGGCGAATGCGCTACAATGTTGGCGACAGGAAAATTTTTTCAGCCAGCGGAGGGGAAAGCGATGAAGGGCAACGAATGGAAGTTGGCTTTGGCTTTTGTCATTGGGGCGGTGTTGAGTTTTTTGGCGGGGATGTATGTTTTGGGTCCGCTTTTCGTGCCTCAAAAGTCGGAGGAACCGACGAAGGTTTCTGAGGCTGAGGCAACATCTCCTACCCCTTCCCTTGCTGAAAGCGTCCCAAACGGTGTTTACCGTCGCGATGTTGATTCCGTTCCTGACCACACAGCCGTCATCGTTGAGCGTGTCCCTCGCCCTTACGGGAGCGAACTTGAACCACCATTTTCGCCACCAATCCCTGAGCAACCTACTCCGACTCCCGAACCCACTACCCCGCCACCTCAGCAAACGAGGCGAACTCAACCTTCACCAACTCAGCGAGAACCCGAAGTTTCAGAACCCATATCGCCGCCAACTGTGATTCAGCCCCCTCAGCCACCAGTATCAAAGCCTGCGCCTCCGCCTCCACCGGCTGCGGAGACAAGGAGAAGTTACAGGGTGCGCGTAGGTGTGTTCTCACAGGAGCAAAATGTCAAAAACATGCTTGAATCGCTGACATCTCAGGGCTACCATCCCTATGTTGAGGAGGAATTCGTTGGCGGTCAGAAGCGATACCGAGTTTATGTCGGCGCTTTTGACAACCGAGAAAGCGCTGAACGGCTGAAGCAAGAACTTATTGACAAAGGCTACCCGTGTGTGGTTGAGGAGAAGCAGGAGTGATGTGACATGGAACAATGGCTGCCCATTGTTGCTTGGTGGATTTTGATTCTCGTGGTCTTCTGGTGGCTTCTCATTGTGCCGCAGCAAAGGCAACGGCGTGAACGGGAAAGATTCCTCAGTTCGCTAAAACCAGGCGATGAAGTGGCAACTGCTGACGGAATTTGCGGTCGCATTTTAAGTGTTGACGAGAACATGGTCACTTTGCGCATCGCCGACGGCGTTGACATCCGGGTTTTGAAATCAGGTATCATGCGGCGACTCACAAAGGAAGAGGCTGCGAAACTGAGATCAGTGATTCGCAAAGGGGGCGGATAGAAGTGTCAGGTGCGGAGTGCGGAGTGCGGGGTGCAAACTTGCTTCTCACTTCACTTCCTCTCGTCACTGCTTCGGAAAGTCGTCAGTTTGACCAACTTGCCGAACAAGCGGGGTTACCTTCCCTTGTGCTGATGGAAAACGCTTCTCTGCGCCTCGCCGAAGTTCTGCAACAGCACTTTGAACTTGACCCACCAAAACGCATCGTCGTCGTTTGCGGTAGGGGCAACAATGGTGGTGACGGGATGGCTTTGGCTCGCCACCTTCACAACATCGGCTTTCAGGTCCAAGTTTTCCTGCTGGCTGACCCAAACGAACTCAAAGGGGATGCAGCCACCAACTACAAAGTGGCAGTGAATTTCGGTGTCCCTATCCAACCCGTCACTGCGCAATCAGAACTCTCGCAGTTAATTGAGCCACTTAAGTCTGCCGATTTGGTCGTTGATGCTTTGCTTGGGACAGGCATCACTGGAGAAGTTCGCGGTCTTTACGCTGAAGTTATTCCACTGCTGAACGAGACCGCCCCACGCATCCTCTCGGTTGATATTCCCTCAGGCATTAACAGCGACACTGGCGAAGTTTGTGGCGTTGCTATCAGAGCCGATGCGACTGTAACCCTCGGCGCAATCAAACTCGGTCTTGTGCTCTTTCCAGGTGCCGATTACGCTGGCGACTTGTTCGTCGGTTCGCTTGGTGTTCCCGATTCGCTCTTGGCAGATATAGGGATTCGCCGCTTCGCCTCAACTCATGAACTTGTCCAAAAAGTTTTGCCGCCGCGACATCCCAACACTCACAAGGGCGATTATGGGCGCGTCTTGGTAGTGGGCGGGGCACCGGGAATGAGCGGTGCTGCTATCATGGCTGGCAAGGCTGCACTGCGTTCTGGTGCAGGTCTGGCTCAAGTTGCCCTGCCCCAAAGCCTGAACATCGCAGTTGAAACTTCCGCTTTGGAAGTGATGAGTTTTCCGCTCCCGGAGACTGATGCGGGGACTATTGCACCTGAAGCAATTGAAGCCCTTGCCCCTCGTTTGGATTGGGCGGATGTCATTGTCCTTGGGTGCGGGATTTCACGCAATGAGCGAACTCAAACCTTCGTTCGCCAATTAGTTGCACGGGTTGACAAGCCAATGGTCATTGATGCCGATGGCTTAATCGCTTTGGCAGGCTACGGGGAGATTTTGAGGCAACGGAAATCTTTGACCGTTTTGACGCCCCATCCTGGAGAAATGGCTGCACTGCTTCAAACTTCAACCGAAGCCGTTCAAAGAGACCGGGTTGGGGTTGCCTTGAAGGCAGCGAGTGAGTTCAAAGCGATTGTGGTGCTCAAGGGAGCAAGGACGATTACTGCCGAGCCTGACGGGACATTGTTCGTCAATTTGACGGGCAACGCTGGCATGGCTACAGGTGGAAGCGGCGATGTCTTGACAGGCATGATTGCGTCGTTATTGGCTCAAGCCCTTTGCCGCCGCTTGGATGTCCATCCCGTTGAAGTGGTGGCAGCAGCCGTCTTCCTTCACGGGCTTGCGGGAGACATCGCCAGTTGGGAAAAAGGTGAAGTTTCCTTGACCGCAGGCGATTTGCTTGACCACTTGCCTCGTGCCATCAACGAGCCTGAACTCTCACAGCCACTAACCCTTCGTCCCCTCAGTCCTTTCGTCCGATTCGTTGTCAGGATGAGAAAATGAGGCTGATGTAGGGAAACGCCATTGAACGATTTTCGCAACAAGCCTGCCATTTCGCCTGTAAGGTTGCCCCACACCGATGACCTTTCCATCACACCAAATCAGGAAGTTGCTTTGCAAGGGCAAAATCGTCCCGACTTTCAGGTTTTGCAGTTGCTGGATGCTGATGGGGAAGCCGCGCCATCCGAAACTGAGTTTCAAGCGAACGGCTGGCGACAAAGGAGAAGTCTGCGCTAACGATATTGAAACTTGGCGGCTCGGTCTCGAAATAAGTGCCGACAAACTCTCAGCGGGCAAAATCCACTGGAGCATTCCCATCTCCTCGCCGAACTGAAGTTTATGCGATGCCAGCAGAGCACCACCACCCACTTGGAAAGAAAGTATTTGGTCGCTCAAATCTCCAGTGAAAACTTGAAGCAGTTGAAAGTTCGGTTGCGAGTATCCCTGTTGAGCCCAAGCATCAGCATAGGCATCAGCAAGTAGGGAAAGGATGTTCACCAAAGCAGCCCGTTCTAAAGGCGTCCATTCCTTTTTCTCAAACGAAGTTGCCTTTCCAAGTCCGCCAAGCCAGCGGTCAATAAGGATAAGTGCGATGGACTGACTGATAGCCAAAACCCAAATTCCGCCACCAAGCCCAGAGTTGAAGGCTGCCACGACGCTCCATTGGTAGTCCCTTCTCAGGAAGTTGATGAAAGTATCCTTCTCCAACACTGCTGACGAAAGACGCAAACTCAAACGCATTCTAACGCCAACCCTCTGGCTAAGGAGTTGCCGATATTGCTCGTGGATTTGCTGCAGGGTGGCATAAACGGACCGACTCAAATGTTCGGGATTGGAGAAATCGTAGCGATAGATGGTGCGGCGTGGCTGGATAATTTGCTGGGCGAGGAAAATTTTGTCCGCCTTGTCGCGACTTCTTCTGCTTAGCGACAGAGTGACTGCCAATTTCAACTCTCCGGCTTCGGTGTTGAGCGGAATGACAAGTTTCTGAAAATCCTGTTCGGAGAGCAAAATCCCACGCCCGATGAGTAATTCTGGTGGTGAGATGATGCAATCTTCCCCGATTTCTTCAAGGTGCATGGCGGAGCGACCCGCCAAAATGTTGGCAATTTCCTGAAGGGCACTTCTTGCAAGTTCGCTTTCCCGCAAAAATTCGCTCACAGGCAAGTTCGTGTTCAACTCTTCTCCGATTAACCTTTGAAGGATGCGGAAGGCTGTCCGATAGTTCAGTTCCAGCAAAACGACACCCTTAACTGAACCTCCAACACTGATAGCAACGGTCACATCCTCTTCAGTGTAAGCCGAGACCCGAAGAAACGGTTTGCCCCTTTCAACAGTTAGCCCCGCCATGCCCTCCAACGCTTCCGCTGCTGCCTTCAGAATTTGGTTCACTACCTCGGCATACCATGTCACTATTCCGCTCTCTATGCCTTCATGGGCTTGGACAGTTTGGGTTTCGTGCACGAAAATCCTCTCACCTCGTTTCCCTGATTTAGGGGCACTCCAAATGAGATTTCGGCAACTTGAGCCTCAGCCTTTACTTCGCTTCATGCTTCTCAATCAGCCCTATCCATGGGAGGCGGTAAGGGAGCGATTTCGTGCAGGGCTATTTGACCTTCAAAGCCTCAACCAACTCCATTGGCTTGAATTGCCAGCGAAGGGCTAAGGGGTGCTGGTCGGAGTAGTGGGGCGATTTGGGGTCTTCGCTTTGACCGGGCGGTAGGATGTTGAAGCCACGAGGCGGACTTGTGACCTCAACGATTTGAATGTAAGCGCCGCGATTTGGTCCGGGTATAGGCGGCAATGGGTCAAAACGCCAGAGGGGCTTGCGAAAGCCCCAATGAGCGATTTCGCCCCGTTCTTTTCTCAACCGCTCAAGTGCCGCCCGCAAGGCTTTGACCATCACAAGGTCTTTGTCTTCACCGTTCAGGTAATCGCGGGACAACTTGCGAGGCGGCTTGTCTGCAAGGACATACCAAAGCAAACTCGGCTGGATTGCCATCCTGAACAAACTCTTGTCACCGAAATCGCCCAAGTCGTCGGAGAAAACGATGTCCTGCATCGCTTCAAACCAAGCGTCAAAAATTGTCGCCGCCACGCTCCCTTCACTGCGTTGGTTGTCCCAACGCTGCAGCAAGTCAGCAACCATTTTGAGTTCCACATCATCGGCAGCGATTCTCTTTATGGCGCGCAAAAGCAACGGCTTGAAGAAGTCCGCCCGCACATCGTAACCTTCAATGTCCACGACGAATTGGCGCAAGTCTTCCAAAGTCAGTTTGGGTTTGCTTTTCAGCAGGTCAATAATTCGCTTGACATGGTGAATTGCCCCCCATCGCGGCAAATCGCCGTTATCCCACCATGGTGCAGGCTTGTTGTTCCAGTTGGCAAAGAAACCTTGTGGCGGGTTGATTTGTTGCGGCAGTTTCTCAAAGGGCAAAAACCCTTTCCAGTCAAATTCGCCCGTCCCGGGCGTCGGAAAGCGCGGGTCAATTCCTTCAGCCCGAATAGGGTAGAGACCGCAGAACCAAAATCCAATATCGCCGTCTTTCGTAGCGACGAAGAAATTGTGGCTGGTGGCTATTTGTCGGCACGCTTCTGCAAACTCTTTGATGTTGGTGGCTTTGTGGAAGGCGTAAATTGCCCGCATCGCTCCAAACTCTTTGCCCCAATAGGCTTTTGCCCTCGCATAGGCGATGCCTGCCTTTTCATCCCAACTTAGGACGACTCCGTGCACCGTTCGGCAAACTTCAACTTGCACAGGCTCATCTTTTCCCTTGACAAAAATGAGTTCCGCCCGTCGTTCCATCGGTCGCCACTCGCCGTTATGCATGTATCGGTATTTGCTCTCCTTGCTCAAGTGCTCAACGAAGATGTCAACATTGTCGCCAGCACCGCTCGTCGTTGTCCAAGCCAAGTAGCGGTTCATGCCGATGAGGACGATGGGGATTCCTGGGAAGGTCATGCCGCGAACCTCAAACTTTGGGCAGTAAAGGGCAATTTCGCAAACAATGGACGGAGTTCCCGTCGCCATTTGAGGTCCGCCGACCAAAAGGGGATTGCCCGTCGCTGACTTTTTCGGCGCAACGACCATAGCGTAACTGCCAAAGCGAGTGAACAGCCCAAGCCGCTTGCACCATTCAATGCTGTCCCACTCTTCAGCGATGCGAATGGCTTCTAAAAGCGGGACGGGGGACGGGAGACGAGGGACGAGGTTACAACTTTGCTGTTTCCTCGTCCCACGCCCCTCGTCCCTCGTCCCATCCTCTTGCACTGTCGTTGGTGATGTTGGGTCGTTTTGCCAAGCCAAATCGTTTAAAACGCCCATGGCTTGAGCGCCGAAGCGAAGTTGCAGGTAAAGCCGAAGTTGCATCATCCGCAATTCTTCCCCGCCCGAACTTCCAAATCGCTCCGCCATCATGTGAGCGATGGCGATAGTATCGGTGACTTTCCACGGTCGCAATTTCGTCACGCCCAAATCTTTGAGCCGCTGAGGCATTGGGCGTTTGCCTGCGTTGACTTGAGCGATGATTGCGTTCACGCCGTCGGCAAATGCTTTCAGGACCAGTTGCTCTTCGTGGCTCAAAGACGCAAATTGCTCCCACCGCTCCGCCTCAGTGTAGCCCAGCATTCGGCGTTGTTTGTCTTGGTCTAAGGCGCTTTCGCCCATAATTTCAGCCAATTCACCTTTTGCGGTTCGCCGATAAAGTTCCATTTGTGCCAGTCGGTCTTGGGCTTGAGCGTAGCCGCTCCCGTAGAAGACGCCGTAAAGGCTTGGGGCGTAAATGTGAGGGACACCGAAACGGTCACGAACGATGCGGACGGTTGCTTCGCCGACTTTCAGCGTTTCAACCTTTTGACCTGCAGCCAAAGCACAAATTGCCGAAGCCACCAACAAAATCGCTGCCATCCGTCCCATCTCCTCATCCTCCTTTCCGCCCAAAAACTTTAACGCAAGAGAAAACAGCGGCGAATAGCGACTGACGATTGGCGACTGGTTGGACGGCATTTATCGTGACTGGTTAGGGCTGAGCGAAAAGACAAAGGTAGTGTTAGACTCGTTTTTGACGGCAGTTAAACAACATCACGCATTACGCTTCACGCATCACGCCACTATCTCCACCTCAACCGCTCAACGACCACTTTGTCTTCCAGTTGCCATGCAATGAAAACTGCTGCCCCGTTGCGACCTTTCAAAGGCAGGGCGTGAAGTGCTCTTGCTGACGATAGAGGCAAAATTTTCGCCCAGCGAACTTTCCTGCCATCGCATCGGACAAAGTAAAGGATGTCATGAGGCGATGATGTTCCAAATCGTCGGCATAGCAGCAACTCCATTCGCCCATCATCGTCCCAATCGCCGCTTAGCATGGGGTAGGCGGGAAATTCTGCGATTTTCAGCCAACGCCGCAAATCCAACGCTTCGGCACCATTGGGCAGTTGAAGGAGAACGCTGCGCATTTCCTGAACCGTCTCCCATAATTGCAACCGTAAGGGGCGAAAGGAGATTAGGCGGGGGCGGAAGAGTTTTCGTTCATAGGTTTCGCAAGCGAGAGCGAAACGAAGCCCATTTTGCGTCCATGTAGTTATCGGTATGTTGGGCAAAGGAATTTTCTTCGGGTCAAATTGTCGCACCCGCATTTTCCCGCCTTGCTGCCAGATAACTTGGACGGAGACATTTTCCGTTGCAATTTCCGTTGATCGGAAACGGCTGTAACGCGTAAAACTCGTAAAGAGAAACCTATACCAAAACAGCAGAAACTCCTTTCGCCCGTCACCGTTTAGGTCAATTGACGCGAAAACTGGCTCAACCATTGCGGGAGGTGGAGGAACCGTTGCTGCAATTAACGGCAACCAAACCCTCTTTGGGGCAAGACTTGGTGGCTTCAGTGCAATTCGTGTCGTTGGGACGAAGCGTCGGTCATGTTTGCGAAATTTCCAGACAGTCAAATCCTTTCCGTCCCAAGTCACAACCTCCCAACAGCCATCACCTTCAATATCGGCTGCCCTAATTCTCATTGGAAGCAATTTTGGGGGTATCTCCTTCAACACAGTAGCAGGTGCGCCGTTGCCCCAATGCACCACCAACTTTGCTTCTGTTTTATTGCCCGAGCGCAGCCATCGTCTTGTTATAGCGTCCTTTAAGCCGTCGCCGTCAAAATCGCCGTCAAGATAGGCAAGACGGGCAATTCTTAGCAATCGTTGCGCTATTTTCGGGTCAACAGGCTTCCATACTCCGTCGGGTTGAAGACGAAAGGCAAAAGGGCGAGTGTAATGGAGAAGCAGCAGTTTATCGTCAGCAATCAGTTTGTGCGTTATCTGCCCTTTGACTGTGAGGAACGGCTCAAAGGTTAGTTGCTTGCCGACCATCTTCAACCAGCCTAATCGGTGCACCTTCCATCCCTTCCTTAAGCCAAGCGAAAGCAACTCACCTTCTTCCACAAGCACCGAACGCTGTGGTGGCAGCGAACTTGGTAAGTCCCAATTCCACCACCGACAAACATAGGGCAATTGGGCTGCGTTGGGCTTTTCCAGAGGCGAACGAATAAGCCAAATTCTTGGGTCAGCGATGCGTTCATAATCGGGTATGAACCAAGTTGGCTGAATTTCTTGCCAATGCGAGCAAACTGCCAAAATTTCGGGTTCGCCGTCGCCGTCCAAATCGGTCGGGACAAGTGTGTTGATGCCCAGCGGAAGTTCGGCAACGATGGTGCGTTCGACAATCAACGACGATGAACGCCAAAGTGCAAGCGCCGAAACGGCGAGCACGACAATTGCCGACAATCCAAAAAGCCATCGCTTCACGGCATTTCCCTCCCATCTTTCAGCCTTGCCAATTGTGCCATCATTTAGACGGCTTTGAGCGGTTCGGATGTTCCTTTAAGGCGCAAGCAAAGGAGGGGAAGGGAAATGGTGCGTGTTGGCATCGTGGACACTGACACTTCCCACGCCGTTGAGTTCACGAAGCGGCTCAACCACATTGGAATCGACGAAGAGCAATGGGTTGACGGGGCTAAAGTGGTGGCGGCTTGGACGGGACCTTCGGCAATCATCAGCGAAGACTTGCACCGCCAATACAACCGGATTTTGCGGGAAGAGTTGGGCATTCAGTTCGTTGACAATCTTGACGAACTCCGAAATTTGGTTGATGCGGTAATGGTCCTGTCGCAGGAAGGCGGAGTTCATCTGGAACGGGCAAAGCCTTTCCTTGAAGCGGGCATGCCTGTCTTCATTGACAAACCTTTCGCTTGCTCAATGCACGATGCCTTGTTGATGGCTGACATCGCCCAAAAGCACAACGCTCCCCTCTTTTCCAGTTCGTCGCTTCGCTACGCTTTGGAAGTTCAACGGGTTCACGAACAAGCGAGTTCGTGGGGCAAAGTCGTCGCAGCCGACGCTTTCTCGCCAGCACCAACTCATCCCCGCAACCCAGGTTTGTTCCACTACGGCATTCACGGCGTTGAAACTCTGTTCGCTTTGATGGGCAAGGGATGCCGAAGGGTTAGGTGCGTTCACAACGATGACGGTGAAGTCGTCGTCGGTGAGTGGGAAGATGGTCGCATCGGGACGATGCGTGGCATCCGGAAAGGCGCTCACGCTTACGGCTTCACCGCCGTTTGCGAAAAGCAAGCATGGGCGACGACCATTGACACCCGCTACATTTACCGTGAGTTGCTGAAGCGAGTCGTTGAGATGTTCCAGACGAGAAAGCCTCCCCTTGACATTTCCGAGACGCTTCAAATTGTCGCTTTCATTGAAGGCGCAAGGCAATCGGCGGAACAAGGGGGAGTGCCTGTTGACTTGCCCGTGTTTTGACAGTTAATCGGGCTCTTTGACCTTTTCGCCCCGCTTAGCCCGTTCAAGGGTTTCTTTGACCTGCTCCCAGTGAGGCGGGTCGGGAATCCCGAACATCCGCCGCTTCGTCTCAAGGTAGAACAGGTAGTTCTCGTAGGTCACATCGGGAGGGCAGCGGTGGTCAACATGGGGGATGTAGCCGCCCTCTTCAACGACGGGCGCAATCCGCTTCAGTTCCTCAACTATCGCTTCCTTGCCAGCGATAAGTTTCGTCTTGTCAACGCCGCCCATCAGCAGGACTTCTTTGCCGAATTTTTTGCGTATCAGAACTGGGTCCGAACCTGCTCGGACTTCAAGAGGGAACATGACATTGACGCCGCCTTCAAGCCAGTGAGGAATCAGGTCGAGGATGTTGCCATCGCAGTCAACGATGACGATATCTATTCCGTGCTTCCTCAGGAAGTCGGTGATGCGCTTGTAGCGGGGCGTCATCCACTGCCGGAACAGTTTTGGCGAAATCAGTGGACCTTTGTTGTAAGCCATGTCTTCCCAGAAGTGGGCGAAGTCAAGTTGAACTTCCTCAACGGCTCGTTTTATGACGGCGAGGAAGAACTCCGTCAGATACTCCATCATCTCCTCAACCCAAGTCGGTTCTTCAATGCAGGCAATGGCGATGCCTTCCAAGCCCATCCAGTCCCTGAGCCACCCGAAAAGGCTTCCGCAGAAGATGCCTAACGGGTAGTCACGGTTGGCAACTTTTTGCTTCCACTCCTCCCAGTTGGCTGGGTAGCGAACTGGGTCCGTTGGGTCAAGGCGCTTTTTGAACTCTTCCCAGTCGGCTCTGGTTTTGATGGGGAACTCAAGGTAGCGGGGGATCGTGCTCTTCCCGTCTTTGTAAACCATGCTCTTGACTCCCCTGTGGTCAACGATGATGCGGTAGCGGTCAGTCTCTTCAAGGACTTTCGCTTCGAACCAAGGGTGGATGTCAAGGTGGATAGGAACCATCGCCCTCGGGGCGAAGCCGAAGAACTTGTTGGCATCGGCTTCCGTGCGAACCCATTCGGGCAAACCCTGTTGATGCCAAACAGTGTAGGTTTCGTCCCAGTAGCCGAATTCCTCATCAGGCACATGGTCAACGGGTTGATAGTGGAAGACCCGCAGCCATCTCTCTCGGTGCGTTAAAGTTTCGCCCATCTCCTCAACCCCCTTACGCTCAAGATGACCAGCAAAATCTTGCCACAATGGGCACAAAAAGAGAAGCGCCCGAAGGTGCCTGCTTCACAGGGTGCCGGCTGCCCCTGCAGCAGCAACCTTCGGGCGCCGGGGGTGTGGGGGTGCCAGGCTTCGCGCAGTTTCTGAGAAGCCCAGCGGTCTGCCTAATCTGCTCTGAATTTGCTTCAGCGTCAGGTGCTCGGTTTTTTGTTCGGTTGGGTTGCGGTTCTCGCAAAACCCGCACCCCATCCCCGTCTGTTCCCACTTCAAGACACCCCAGTCAGGGTGTCGGTTCAAAGGATAACGCAGCCTAAAGGTGGCGTCAAGTAGGCATGGAACTACCAGTAAATCCCGCCAAACTCCAAGTAGAACCGACCGCGAGAGCGAGACCAGTTTAGGGAAATGCCGACGCCGTTGCCTAAGTCGCGGGTGATGCGGAAGCCGTAGTCGGTGTAGGAGAAGCCTGAATAGCCTTGATGGCTCAACTCAAGCCCAATACGCCACAATTTGCTGGGCGTGAAGTAGGCATAGATGCTGTGAAACCCTCCCCCACCTTTCAAGTTCAGCGAACTCATCCCGTAGACCTGCCACTTGTATGATGGGCGGAGCATGAGCGTGAGCGACAGCGTCTCGGTGACAGTGCCTCTTCCGCCCCAGAAACTTCGCCCTTTGTCAATGTTGTAGGTTAGCGACAAATTGCCCATTTGACCGATGGGGCGGTTGAGCATGGCGCTGAACTGCCAAGGGAACTCCAACTTGCCACCAAATTGCAAAAGGGAAACACCCAATTGCGATGAGATTTGGTCCCTTCGGCTCAGCCTAAGCATCGGCAGGTTAAAGTTTGCGTCCACGCTCCAACCAAAGGAAGAGCCCCAGCCTCTGGGCTGCCATATCGCACCCATAGACAGGGTGTAAGTCATCCCTGATTTGCCCAGAGGCTTGCCAGGCAAGTAACTATAAGCATGGACGCTGTGGCTGAGTCCCTGACCTTCAGGCTTTTGAAGGTTCAACTCCAAACCGATGCCACTGTTTTTGATTGAGCCATGATAGCCGAGCCTGACGAACAAGTCCTTGTGGCGTGGATAGTCAAGGTAGAGGTTGAGACGACCACCATTGCCGAGCCTGTGAAAGTGCTGCCACCTGAAACCCCAGTCAGAACGGGTGAACTGTTCCAGCAATAGACCGCCTTCAATTTCGCCCCTCTTGCCAAACACATATTGCTCTTCAAGTGAAAGGGCAAAACCTTTCCGGTAAGCGCTAAACCCTTGCCCGCCGAAATATTGCAGCCTCAAAGCCCCTGTCCCCCGCAAGTCCGCTCGGTAGTAAATGGGTGTGTCAATCTGGAAGCCGCTATAGGCTGTGACGCTGACACCTTGGAGCCCGAAGGGAGTCCCGATGCCGGCGCCATAGTAGCTACTGAGCGAAAGACCGCCCTTTGCTTCGACATAGAGCGGGAGCGCAATCATTTTTTGACCTCTTGCGTAAATCTGGGCTCGTCTGATGACAACCCTTTCGTTTGGTGGTGGGTAGATGGTCAAGGAGCGACCGCGAACCCAATTGATGTCAATGTCCATAGGTGCTGGTGGCTCACTTAAGCCAGCGAGATCGTTTTCCGAACCTTCGTTCAGCGACCACCCTTTGAAGACAATTCGCTTTGCCTCCGGCACAACTCTTGTCAAAACACCTGCTTGCCGTTCGACATCGGCTATGAGCCTGTCGCCTTCCAACTTTTCTTTCCCGTTGGTGATGACCACCCTGTTCATGCCCGGTTGACCTTCAGCGACGACAATTTTTGAGTCCAGCCAAAAGTCAAGTCGGACATCGCTTTGAATTTCCCAGCCCTTGTAGATGAGCCTGACTTTCCCGCTACCTGCAATGAAGTTCATTGTCGGCGCATAAGCCACATAGTCGCCCTCAATGTGAATGACCTGCCCCTCCCTGCTCGCTTCAACCCCTGGAGGGAGAAGTTGGACCTCAATGGTTTGGCGTGAAGCGCCGAAGAAGGCAGTGACGAGGGTGACGCCGGGAACGGTTCCTGCCCTCAATTTCACCCGCGCAATCCCGCCTCTCAAAACAGCCTGTGGCTCAATGACTGTCCCCTCAAGGGAACTGGTGAAGTGAACGATAGTGCCGTCGGGGACGGACGGGTCATCAATGCGGACGGTGATTTCGCAGGTGCTTTTGCCGTCAGCAGGAATTTGTGGAGGCGATGCAAGGAGCAGGAAAGTATGGCGTTGGGTTGGCGGTGTTTGTGCCCACCCAAACAAATTCAGCCACAAAACGGTGGTTAAGACTGCACCGGTTAAGACTCGTTGGCGCATAAGTTTAGCCCCTCGCTCGTGCCCAATTTTGACCTTTGCCCATCGGGCTTTTGCCCCGATAAATCAATGCCCAAACCTAAAACTCAGGCTCACGGGCGACCATAGCGCTGCAAATATTCTATCACCCGCTTTGCCTGCTCACTTACAATCTCGGGCAACTCAGGCTGGCGAAGGAACTCTTCAAGCACAGGGATGGAAGAGCGTTCGTTGATGCTCTGAATTGCTACCAATGCGTTCAAGACGACCTGAGTATCGGCAGGATTTTTGACCCTTTTCAGTGCCTTGTAAAGCGCGGGAAGGGTTCTCGGGTCTGCCAACATTCCCAACGCATTGGCTACAGCCGACGCTAAACCGACATCTTTCGCCTCAAGCAACGGAATTAGCAAGGGCACGGCTTCTTTATCCCTGAGCATCCCTAAGGCAAGGGCTGCTGCTTCCTGAACTCGCGGGTCAGAAGAGCGGAGCCATTGGCGGAGATAGGGAATTGCCTCCGTCAATTGTGCTGCTCCGATTGCCGAAATCATTGCCGGTGGCGGGTTTTTGCCTTCCTTGACAAACCTTTGTGCCTGTTCAAGCAAGAACTTTTTCGCACCTTCCGTCCTCAAGTTACCGATGGCTTGCCAAGCGGAGACTTCCAGCATCGGCTTTTTGAGGGCTTCCTTGAGCACAGGCAAGGCTTTATCGCTGCGGGTGTTTCCGAGGGAATAGACCGCCATTTGCATCGTCTCTTGGTCAAGGAGCGTTTTAGGCTCTTCCTTGCTCTCAACGATGAATTTGCGCAGTATGTCAATGGCTTGCTCGCCACAGGCGCTGATGACGCTCAGCGCTGCAAACCTAACCTCCCGTCGTTCGTGCCTAAGGTAAGGCAAGACTGCTTTCAATGCAGGAGCGCCAACTTGTTGCAACGCTTGTTGAGCGATGCCGACTTCCAACGGGTCACGGCTTTCCAGCAATTTAGCGACTTTCTTTGCCCCTTTGCTTGATCGGGCGATGTGGGTCAAGATGAAAACTGCAGCCTCTCTGGGTTGCCTGAAAAATTGACCCGGCAGGAAGTGAAAGGGCTGTTGAGGGTTCTTGGCTGCTTCCTCAGTAGCCTTTTTCACGACCCTAAGAGTGGGCAAAATTGCTGGCTCGCCGAGCCGAGCCAAAGCGACAGCCGCTGCCAGCCTAACATGGTCTTCTCGGTCAAGGAGCGAATTAGCGAGTTCGTCCGCCGCTTCTGGTGTCGGGTTTGAAGCAAGCGCCCATGCCGCTTCAACTCTTTGAACAGGGTCAGCGCTCTTCAGTTGAGCCAAAACTTTTGCGGGAACGCTTTTCCGCTTCGCAGCGAGTTGACTGCGAACAGTCCATCCCAACCCAAAGCCAATCACAAAGGTAATCGCTGCAACCAGCCACTGTCGCCACTGCATCTCAAGCAGACACTCCTTTCCGTCAACCGTTGGTTTGCGCAAGCGAATTGCAGTAGATTCAAACTTTTCCGCTGAAAGTTTACCCCTTCCCCACAGGCGTTTCAACTTGCGAGCAAACTAAGACGCAGTAGCGTCTGATGTTTGCCCCTGAGAGGGGTTGACCGACCACCGCAAACATTGGCTTGACACAGCGGATGGGATGGACAAAAATTTTGGGGCGAACAGATGAGGCTGCAGTGATAGAAGGAGTGTTGAGGATGCTGCAGCGAGATAGCGAAATTTCTTTGCAGCGTCAAAACAATGGTGCGAAGAGGGGCAACGCAAAAGTCGCGCCTGAGGTCGCAGTTGAAAATCGGCAACCAGACCGAGAGCCTGATAAAATTTTTTGCCCTCAATGCGGGGCAGTCATGACTTGGTGGCGAGGTTCGCCCTTTTGCCCGAAATGCGGTTTCAGGGAAGGATGCTGTGACTGAAGGAAGGAGGGGATCACCATTCTACCGCTGAAGGACGACATCCCGTCACAACGGTTCCCGTTCGTCACCTATGCCCTCATTGCCGCCAATGTGGTCGTGTTCCTGTTTGAAGTGACGATGAGCCAAGAGCAACTGAAGGCGTTTTTTGAGTTGGTGGCAGTCATACCAGCCGAATACACTGCCTTTGCTCGTGGCGAGCCTGTGCCGTTGTTGAAACTGATGTTTGCTCCCTTCGCTTCCATGTTCCTTCACGGCGGTTGGATGCACCTGCTTGGCAACATGTGGTTTCTTTACCTTTTCGGCGACAATGTTGAGGACGCGATGGGTCACTTTCGGTTTTTGCTTTTTTACCTGCTCAGCGGTTTGGCTGCGACTTTCGCCCATGTGGCAGTTAACCCGCTTTCGCCAATCCCAATCGTTGGGGCAAGTGGCGCGATTTCAGGCGTCGTTGGCGCTTACTTTGTCATGTTCCCGACGGCTCGGGTCTTGACTTTAGTGCCAGTCTTCTTCTTCGTTGACATCGTTGTCTTGCCGGCGTTGGTTTTCATCGGGCTTTGGTTTCTGTTCCAGTTTTGGTCAGGCGTGCTCTCTTTAGCGGTTCAGCACATGGGCGGCGTCGCTTGGTGGGCTCACATTGGCGGGTTCATTGCAGGCATAGTGTTGGCGCCAATTATGCGCGAGAGGCGCCGACCAACAAGATACCGAGTCCGCATTTACCGACACTGGTGAGGTGAGGAGCGATGGAGTGGTTCTTCCAACTTTTCTGGCTCCTGCTCATCATCTCGGCGATGCAACCTTGGATTCAGCAGAAAATGCTCACCGAGATGAGGCTCAGGGTCATGCAGCGGTTGGAGCGGAAGAGGAAGTCTCGGGTCATCGCCCTAATTCACCGTCAGGAGACGATGAGTTTCCTCGGCTTCCCCATCATGCGGTTCATCAACATTGACGACTCCGAAGAAGTTTTGCGAGCCATCAGGATGACGCCACCCGATATGCCCATTGACTTCATCATCCACACTCCCGGCGGGCTTGTTTTGGCTGCGGAGCAAATTGCCCGTGCCCTCAACAAGCACCCAGCGAAAGTCACTGTCTTCATCCCGCACTATGCGATGTCTGGCGGGACTTTGATTGCCCTTGCCGCGGACGAAATCGTGATGGACGAAAACGCTGTGCTCGGTCCCCTTGACCCGCAAATAGGCAACTGCCCGGCAGTTTCTCTGTTGAAACTCCTTGAACGCAAGGACATCAACCACATCGATGACCAAACCCTCATCATGGCTGACATCGCTGAGAAAGCGATAAATCAAGTTCGCCGAACCATCATTGACCTGCTCAAAGACAACATGCCGCTGGAGAAAGCAGAAAGCATTGCCGTTGCCTTGACGGAAGGGCGCTGGACTCACGATTACCCCATCACCGTTGAGGAAGCGAGAGCTTTGGGTTTGCCCGTTAGCACTGACATGCCCGAGGAGGTTTACGAATTGATGAGCCTATATCCGCAACCCATCCAACGACGCCCGTCCGTTCAATATGTGCCGCTACCTTATCACGCCGAACATCCAGCCCAGCCGAAGCCAACACGAGCGTGGTGGCAATGGTGGTGAGGAGGCGAAAAAGTTGAGGGCGGGAGAGTTGTTGCCTAACAGTCAACAGATAATTGTGCTCAACCCCGAAATTCCGAGGGGCAAAATCAAATGTGCTCTGTTCGACTTTGACGGGACGCTCTCTTTGCTCCGTGCGGGTTGGCAGGATGTCATGGTGCCAATGATGGTTGAGATTTTGCTTGAACTGAACACGGGCGAAACGGAGGAAGAACTGACAGTTTTGGTGCGTGACTTCGTTGACAGGCTAACAGGCAAACAAACCATCTACCAGATGCTCCGGCTTTGCGAGGAAATCCGCAAACGAGGCGGAACTCCCAAAGACCCGTTGGAATACAAGCGCGAATATCACGAACGACTTTGGAAAGTCATCCGAGACAGGGTTGAAGGTGTGAAAAGCGGGCGAATTCCCAAGGACAAAATGCTCGTGCCCAACGCAAGGCAGTTGCTGGAAGCGCTGAAAGAACGAGGCGTGGTCATGTATCTCGCAAGTGGAACTGACACCGAGTATGTTCTGGACGAGGCTGAAGCCCTTGACATAGCCAAGTATTTTGACGGCGGCATCTACGGCGCAATTGACGAGTGGGAGAAGTTTGACAAGGACATCCTCATCCGCCGCATCCTCACCGAACACAATCTCAGCGGTCCAGAGTTGGTTGCTTTTGGCGATGGGTTTGTGGAAATTGAGGAGACGAAGAAAGTCGGCGGAATCACCGTTGGCGTCGCGTCGGATGAGTTCAACCCGGGCAACTGGAACGATTGGAAGCGGAGAAGGTTGACTGAAGCGGGAGCAGATTTGCTCATCCCCGACTACCGCGAGTGGCAAATTTTGCTCGCCTTCCTCTTCCGCGAACCACCGTTCGATTGATTGAGGTCAAAGACCTGCTTGCTTCCGCGTGTAACCGCTGCGAATAGAAAAGCGTGGGGCAAGCAGAGAAGCAGCCGCAAATTGGCAATGGGAGGCAAAAGCGTGGAGCCGCCGGTGGGATTTGAACCCACGACCTGGGGATTACAAATCCCCCGCTCTTCCGCTGAGCTACGGCGGCTCCTACCGCAAGACATGCTAACGCGAACCAAGTTCGCTCTTGTCACAAATGTAAAGTAACGCAAGCGTCCGTCCGTGTAAAGAGCCAAATGCTTCCCGCAAGGGCTCTCAGTGCCACTGAACGGTAACAGATTCCTGACCTCAAAGCGGCATAACGGCATAGCCTTTGCCTGTGATGAACCCAACGACAGTGAAAATTCCAGCCATGGTCAAATCGCCCAAAACGATTCCCAAGAAGAACGGACGCAATGCCCGGTATCCTGTCAAGCCGCCGTATCGGACAATGACCGCTTTCGCTAACCAACCCAGCAAAATCATTAGCCAGAACTGTTCCATTGCCCAACCCCGGCAGACAATCCAGCCAACAGGGTGAATTGGGAGCGAAAATTGAAGCCGCAGCAAGTAAAGTCCCACGAAACCAACTAAACCGACAATCATGCCGTTAACCCTGAACCAATTTGGCTCCATGCCAGGGTCTATGTATTGCGAAGCCAGCATGTAGGGGTAATTGGCGTGCCAAAAGAAAGTCGCTGTCTTGGTCAAAGTCACTGCACCTTTCGTGTATCCCAACTTGAGCCAAGCGTAAAGGGAAACGAGTGCAGCAGCGACAACAGCGATTGCGCCCCACACTATGAGTTGCCTCTGCCTCAAACCCGAAAGTTGAGCCATTTTCATCGCGTTCAAAAGTGAAGGCATTAAAACCTCGCGCTGGTCATAGGTGAAGGCTTCTTGGAGCAAGCACATCATCAAGATGCTTCTCGGCGAAAACCTCTTTGTCCCGAAAATTGCCACGATGGGATCAAAGGGCAAAATCCGCATTTGGACCATGACCATGCCGCCGTTAGTCGCAATCCAACTGACGGCAAGGTAAAAGCCATAAGCCATCACGATGAAAGTTGCAGCCAGCAACGCATTCATCCCCAAAGCGACCAACAAAGCGAACATGCCCAAAGTGGCGAAGGTGAAGCCCCAAAAAGCGAAGGCGTAAGGCATCGGCTCATCTTCGTCACGCAAAGAAACTACTTCGTTAGGTTTTGCCAACCGCAATGCTTTGGCGATGACTTGCTTCCAATGGGTTCTCGCAGCGTAAGCGATAATGAAAAGCAAACCCAAAACTGCGCCGACTTGTTGGTATTGCACGAAATCGGTTGCTGAGTATCCAAGTCCTGACCAACCGTAGTAGGCAAACAAGAGTTGCTGGAGCCGTTCGAGGATATAGAAAAACCAAAGGCTGAAGGCGACTTCCGTCGTTAGCAAGTAAGTCAAGCCGATAGCAGCAGGGTAAATGTGGATGCCGGTGCCAGCAATAGCGTCCCAAGGGAAACCGCTGATGTATTCGCCCAAACTCCTTGAACGCCTGATGGCGGGGACATTGGGGAAGTAAGTGTTCAAACCGCAGAGGGTGTGAAGGAGCGCTGAAGAGAAGAAACCGACCCACAAAGAAGGGCTGTAGAGCAAAGGTGGCAACAACTTGCCCAAAGGAGGTTCCTTAGCCAACTCGTAAGGCAATTGGACCAAGGGGAAAGTGAACTGCTCTCGTTCCATCCATTGTTTCCTCAAGAGGGTGGCGAGACAGAAGACGGCAAAGAAAAGCACGAAAGCGAAAGGCAGCCAAAAAGCGAGAGGCATCAGCCACGCATCCCAAAGGATTCGTCCGCCTGTGCCTTCATAGAATCCCTTCGCCGCTGCCTTGTCTGTAACCACAAGCCATGCCGGTGCGTGAGGGATTAGCAATTCGTCCCAGCGGTTGGCTGCCGAAGCGCGGTAGAAGAGGTTGGGAAGTTGGGGGATGATGTAGCGCCATAAACCTGCTGCTGGGATGCCTGAAGCGATGACTATGATTGCCCATATCGCTGCCAGTTCCTCAGAGCGCAGCGCAAACCGAGGAGCAAACCGCCTCAGAAGAGGGTTAGCAATGAAAACGCATAAGAGCAAAACGACCATGCTTGATGTAGGCAGAAGATTTCCGGCAATAAAAGTGTTGGCAAGGTCATAGTCGTTGTAGGGCGTGATGTAAGCGAAAAGCAAGACAAATGCAAAAGCAATTAGCAATGAGCGACCAGTCAGCCCAAAAGCCTTCCCTGCTTTTGCCTCGCCGGTCGGAAGCAAAGGTTCCGCTCTCAACCTCTCTGCCATTTCTCTCGTCTCCTTTCTGAGCAGGCGACGAAGAAATTTCCTCAACGGGCACAAAACACATTATAGGCTTGCCCGCAATCGCAAGGGATGTCAGGGAGCATCGCATATCGCTTCGCAGTGGCAAAATGCAGCGTGGAACGAATGTGCTTGTAGGGGTGAGTTTGGCGATGCTTTACAAGGAAGACTGGGAACAAGCGAAGGAAAGGTTTCTGGCTTGGTGGAGCGGCGAGATTGTTGACCGAGTGGCGTTGCAAGTGAGAGCACCACGCAAAAACTACCGACCTCGCCCTTTGACGCCACCATCAAGTTTGGAAGCCCGTTGGACCGACATTGAATGGAACTTGGAGAGAGCCGAGGAGAATTTCAAGGCGACTTTCTTTGGCGGTGAAGCGTTCCCATGTTTTTGGTGCAACCTCGGTCCTGACATTATGGCTGCTTTCCTTGGTGCTGAGTTGGTCTTTGAAGAGACGACGACTTGGGTGAAGCCGTTGATTGCTGATTGGGACAATACGCCACCTCTCCAAATTGACCCCAACAACCGGTGGTGGCGGCTCGTGCAGGAAATGACGAAGGCAGCAGTTGAGCGGGGAAAGGACAAATTTTTCGTCGGCTTGACCGACATACACGCTGGTGGGGATTTACTCGCTGCTTTGAGAGGACGGGAAAATTTTTGCACCGACCTCATCGATTACCCTGAAAAAGTCCGGGAAGCGATGAGGCAGATAACTCCCCTGTTCTTCCAAGTTTACGAGAGCCTTCACTCCATAATTCGCACGCACTACGAGGGAACAAGCACATGGCTCAATGTTTGGTCACCGGGCAGGTGGTATCCCGTCAGCATGGACGAACTCGCCCTAATTTCGCCTCGAATGTTCAGGGAGTTTTTCCTCGACGACATCTTGGCTCAAATTAACTGGCTTGACCACTCGCTGTTTCACCTTGATGGTCCAGATTGCATCCGTCACCTTGACATTTTGCTTGAAATCCCGAACTTGCATGGAATCCAATGGGTTCCCGGTGCGAGATACAAGTCAATGCTGGTTTGGGTTCCGTTGCTGAAAAGAATTCAGCGGGCAGGGAAGTTAGTCCACATAACCGTCCCAGCCAATGAAGTTGAACCGCTGCTTCAGGAACTTTCACCCAAAGGGTTGATGCTTGACACCTATTGTTCAACTGAGGACGAAGCGAGGGAGTTGCTGCGCAAGGCATGCAAGTGGACTCGCGAGAGAATCCAAGTTGCAGTCCAAAAGGGTGATGGCTATGGTGAAGGTTGATGAGGTGACGATTCGCGAAGTTGATAGGTTGCTTGCGGGAGTCTACGGAGACCGAAGGTGGCGACGCCACGCCGAACCGATAGACGAATTGATAGCAACCGTGCTCTCCCAACACACCAACGACATCAACCGAGACAGAGCCTTTGAGCAACTCAAAAAGCGGTTTCCCTCGTGGGAGCAAGTTTTGCGAGCGCCTGTTCGCTCAATAGCGTCTGCAATTAAACCAGCAGGACTGTCAAACCAAAAGGCGCCCAGAATTAAAGCGATATTGCAGCGAATTGCTGAAGCCAACGACGGCAACTTATCTCTTGAGTTCCTCAAGGAAATGCCTACAGGTGAAGCGCTCGAGTGGCTCAAAAAGTTGCCCGGTGTTGGACCGAAAACGGCAGCGTGCGTTTTGCTTTTCAGTTTCGGCAAGCCTGTCTTCCCCGTTGACACCCACATCTTTCGGATAAGCAAGCGACTGGGGTGGCTGGATGAGAAAGTGACTGAAGCGAAAGCTAACGAGTTGCTCGATCAAATTGTGCCCAACGAGATAAAGTATCGACTTCACCTGAACATGATTGCCCACGGGCGTCAAATATGTCGCCCGCAAAAACCAAAATGTCAAGAATGCGTCCTCAGAAACCTGTGTGAGTATTTCCGAAAGCAACAAGGAGCGGAAAGGATTTGAGCGCCGCCTCAAAGTTTTACGCTTGGAGATCGAAGGGTTCTTGTCGGTCGCGTATAATCAAACGGCATTGTGAACCGTTGCTCCCCTTGGTGACCTCAATGAGTGCTGGGAAGTAATCGCGCAACTCATCGAGATGGGTGACAATAAGGACTCGGGCAAATTCCTTTGATACCGTCTGGATAGTGTCGACGATTGCCTCTAAGCCTTCTTTGTCTTGCGAGCCAAACCCCTCGTCGATAACAAGGGTTCTCAAGGGCGCGCCTGCTCGGTGGGCGAGAAGTCGCGCCAAAGCCACCCTTACCGCAAAATCGATTCGGAACTTTTCACCACCGCTGTATAGTTCGTAAGGTCGCTCACCTAACTCGTCGGAGACGAAAATTTTCAGGTCCTCTTTTTGAGTGCCGCGTTGCGTTTGTAACTCGAGGGCAAACCGAAGCCTCATCCTACCTCCGGTCAGGCGAGCGAGAAGGCGTGATGCTTCATCTTCGAGCCAAGGGACCGCATGGCGAAGAATCATCTTGGGAATGCCATTGCGCCCAAAGGCTTCAGCGAGCAACTCGTAATCTATTTTCTCCTCACGCATTTGAGCGAGCCTCTCCTCCAGTTGAACCTTCTCCTGCTCCTTTCGGCTCAACTCTTCCAACTTGTATCTGAGCGCCCCCACCTCTTCGTTAAGTCGTTGCAACTCGTTTTCACGAGCTTTCCTGCGACCTAAAAGTTCGTTCAACCGTTCCTCAACCTCAGGCAATTGGGTCAATTGGGCTTGCAATTGTTTCTCTTGTGCCTCAATTTCGCTCAACCGTCTTTCGCGTTCTCTAATCCGCTGCTTCCGTTGCTCTATCCACGCTTGAGTCTTGGGGGCTTGCTCCTTCGCTGTTTGCAACTGCTGCCACCATTGAGGTATGTGCTGATTCTTTTGCAGCCAAGCCCTTATCTCTTGATGCCTTTCACTGTCATAGCCTAATTTGCGGATGCTCTCATTCACTTGATCCAACTGCGAACGCTCATCGTGAGCGAAGTCATTCGTTGAAAGTTTTCGGTTCAATTCGGCAATCTCCGCCTTTAGTCTCTCCAATCGCTCTTGTTGCCGCGAAAGTTCTTCCTCTGCTTGTCGGATTTGCTCCAATTCGGCTTCGAATCTCAAAAGAGTTTCAACCTTTCGCTGACATTGTCTGTGAGCATCTGGGTCATAGCCTATAGCCCTTTCGCGCTCGTCCAATTCGCTCCGTTGCTTCTGCCAGCGCTCCTCAGCCTCAGTTTTCTGTTGCCTCAGCAACTCCAACTCAACTTTCAGCGCTTCCAGTTTCCTTTCAGCCTCAACGACTTCGGCAAGCCTTTGGTTAGCCTCCCCAAACCTTCGTTCTATCTCGGGCAGTTTCTGCAGCGCTTCCTCAGCCTGGAAGATGAATTCGTCAATTCGTTTCAATTCCTCTTCCCGAGCCTTGATTTCCTGTTCCGCCTCGAAAATCTCTTCATCCTTCTGCTTCAGTTCGCTTCCCAATCTTCGCTTCAGTGAAGCGACTTTCTGCGGTGTCAAGACGGTTTCGCACAAGGGACATTTAGGTTCGCCCGAATGCTCCTCAAGCAAGCGTAACTTCTCCTCAGTTTCCTTTCGCGCTTTTCGCAGTTGTTCCAGTCGGGTGTTGAGCATAGTTAGTTGACCACTGAGTTGCTCCCGTTTTTTTCTGGCGGAGTCGAGTTGGCTTTGTAGTTCACTAAACCTTTTCCGCACCTCTTCAAGTTGCCTCAATTCCCGTTCAATCTGGGGGGTTCTGCCAATTATGGCTTCAAGTTGCTTTCGCTCTTGCGACAATTGCCCTTCCTTTTGCGCCCACTCAGCCTTTTCAGAAGCGATCGTTTGTTCCAAGATCGCCCGTTCCTGTTGCAAGTCTTGCCATTGCTTTTGTTTTTCCTCCCAGTCTCTCAATGCCTTACGGGCTTTGATGAGTTCTTCAAGTTGTCGCTCGACCTCGTTGCGGCGTGCGATGACTTTTTTCAAGTCAGCCAAACGCTGCTCGATGTTAGCGGCGTCCCGCTCGTTTGCTTTCAACCTGCTCTCCAATTCTGCTCTTGCTTTCAAAATCATTTGCTCAAGCCGATGTTTCTGTTGTTCCAACTCCATTAACTGTTTCGCCTTCTCGCTCAAGGCTTGTTCCGCTTGTTGAAACTGTTGGAACTTCTTCCATGCCTCAACTATCTGCGCTTCTTGTGCGAGCACTTTTTGCCATCGCTGGAGTTGCACCTCCAACTCATTCAAATCCTTCTGGTCACTCTCAATTTGCTTTTGAATAGTCTGCTTTTCGCTTCTCAACAGTTCGAGTCTGGCTTTAACGGCGAGGAGATTTTCTCTTGTTCTCTGGACATGGGCAATTTCCTCATCCATTTGCCGGAGGACCTGCTCTGCATGATCTCGTTCCCGCTGTTTCTTTTCAAACTCCGCAACAATTTGGGGTTTCTGGCTCAGTTCGCTCTCAATGTCCTTCAGGTATTTCTCGCCCTCGCTGATTTGCCCGCTCAAAGTTTTAGCCCTCTCCCTCGCTTTTTCGGCGAGTTTCTCGTAATCTTCGAGCCCGAGCAATTGGGCGAGCAGGTCTCGCCTTTCTGACGGGTCGAGGTTCATGAATTCTCCCGAACGACCTTGTGGCATGAAGACGGTATTAACGAAGGTGTCGTAGTCCATCCCAAGCAACCGCTGAATTTCCTCGTCGACAGCCCTCACCTTGCTCTCAGTCACAATAGGGCGCCACCTTTTACCGTCAAGTTGCTGCTCCAAAACCACTGTGTGAGTTCTGGACTTTCTGGAGAAACGCCTTCGAACGCGATAGAGTTGTCCCTCAACCTCAAACTCGAAAGTGACCGACATTTCGTTTGCCCCTTGCCTGAGCAGTTGGTCGTTGCCGGACCGAGCCTTTCCAAAGAGAGCCCAAGTTATCGCGTCTAAGAGGGCAGATTTGCCGGCACCATTGTTCCCTACAAGGGCTGCCATGTGGACTCCTTGCAAGTCAATCTCTTGCGGTGGATTGTCTCCGTAACTGAGGAAGTTGCGCAACTGCAATCTAACCGGCACCATGGGCGCTACCCCCTTCACATCTCCATCAACTTCTGAGCCAGTTCTATCAAGCGTCTTTTGCGCTGTCCAATTTGCTTTTCTTCCTTCGCCAGTTCGTCCACCCAATTTGCCAACCACTCAATTGGGCTTTGGCGCAGAATTTGCTCGAATTCTTCCAGCGAGTGGGAAACAGGTTCATCCGAAATTTGAGGCATTCCTTCAGAACGAATTTCAAGGGCTGAGATGTGGTCGACACGCTTCTCCAAGAGTTCCCTTAATCTGCCCAAATTGACCTGCTCCCTTTGCGCTTCCTTGACAAAAATTTGGACGCGAACGACGGCACCGTCTATTTGACGGTTTTGGTTCAAAGCATTTATGGCGGATTGAGTTGGGTCATTTGAGTCTCGGACATCGAGCCTAACTGTGACGAAGGGACGGGTCGGCGCTTGAACAAACTCCCAACTTGCCTCCCAATCACCTTTTTGCGTCCTTTCCAACTCAACCACGACAAAGCCTTTAGGTTGCTTCTCCTCCCCGAAGTCCAACCTGCCCAAACTCCCCGCGTAGACGATGTGGGGCTTAAACTCGTCAAAAGCCTGATGCCGGTGAATATGACCGAGAGCGACATAGGCGAACCTTTGATGCCTGAGGACGCTTGGTGGTATGATGGGCTCGAAAGCGGACGAGAGCACCCGTTCGGAGCCAGAAAATTCCGCCCCTTTAATCCAAATGTGTCCAGCGAAAATTGTTGGGGCGTCGTTTGGGATACTTTTGCGGAGCAAACTTTCAAGCCATTCCTGAACACGCTTCCCCATCAACCTTTGGATCCCGTCTTCGTCCAAGCCTCTTTCTTCGTCAACGGAAACGAGGGTCCGACGGGGCAAATACGGCAAGCAAACCACCTGCAATTCCCCTTTTCGAGTAGGCAACGAAATGACATCTGGGCGGCGGACGAAAGTGACGCCGGGGATGCTTATTACATTGAAAATGTCAAGGGCTGATGCTTCCCCGTAACCGGGTGGCAAGTCGTGGTTTCCTGCCAGAAGGAGAACGGCGATGCTTCGGTCTGACAAGGTCTTGATGCGCTTAATGAACTCCCTCTGCGAAAGGGGGTCCGGACGGCGGAAGTGATAAGCGTCGCCCGTAAACAGGACAACATCGACATCCCTTTCAAGCGCCGTCTCCACCATGAAATCCAAGCAACGCAAAAAGTCCTTAAGTTGAGTGTGCATTCCCGTTTCTGGATCTCTTTTCCCGTGGATTTCCGCTCCAAGGTGAAGGTCCGAAAAATGCAACAACCTCATCTATGTCACCTACCCGTCTCTTTTGTCTCGAACCCGTCGTTGGAAAGAACCTATCGCCATTATAGCGCACTCGGAGCGTTGAATCTTAACCCAAGCAGAGGCAGTTTTCAAACGACTGGAATTGTGCTAAACTTTAAAGCGCAAAAACATAAGCCGGCGTAGCTCAGCGGCAGAGCGGGGCATTCGTAATGCTCAGGTCCGGGGTTCAAATCCCCGCGCCGGCTCCAAAGGCATAAGAGCGGATTGTGAGGCTGAAAGGCAATGCGGCTCTACGAACGAGCGGTGGTCTTCACTGTTGGGAGTGTATTAGCCTTCTGGGTTCTTTATGTTTTCTTTCCCCGCTGGCAAAACCTGCATTTCGGCATTGAGCCTATTGCTTCCTTCCTTGAGATGTATGGCACACTCTATGGCGTCACCTTTGCCTTTGCACTTTATGTCGTCTGGAGTCAATTCAATAGCGTTCAAAGTGGTATTCAGCAAGAGGCTGATTTACTTGAGGACATATACCGAATGACCTTGCTTTTGTCTGACCGAATCGCTGTCAAATCTTTAGCACAAAATTTGCGCAGTTATGTTGAAGCCTTGCTGGGAAGTGAGTGGAAAGAGTTATCTCAAGGGAAGACCTGTTCGTTCAGTCAAAGCAAATTCATGGAACTTTGTCATTCGTTGAGGTCAGTGCCGGTTGCCGATATTAGAGACCAAGCCGTCTTTTCCCAATTACTTGATGCCGTCAATCGCCTAACTCGTGTCCGAGAGGAAAGGGTGACCGCTTCTTTAACCCGAATCCCTGAAACTATTTGGCTCTTGCTCAATTTCATGTCAGCGGTGTTATTGATTGGCTTTTTGCTGTTGTTTTTGCTCAGTCACTCCAACTTTGCCATCTTCGTTGGCACTATTATCATCGCTGTCATTGCCTTTAGCATTGGTTTACTGCTAAGCATCATCAAGGACATGGATAATCCTTTCGTCGGGGTTTGGAATGTTTCCCCTCAGCCGTTCCTTGTTTTGCTTGATAAGGTGCACTGACACTGTGGCTTTCCGACATGTTTTCTTACAGTTCCATCAACTTCACTTCCATCGTTTCAGTGTCCAAAATTGCCACAGTGGATTTTCCAGTGAGCCAACCGCAAACTTCGCCCGGATTAATGATCAAACAGCCATTGCTTGCCTTCCTTATGTCTGCGTTGTGGGTGTGTCCGTAAACGACGACATCAAATTTCCCACTTTCCGCCAACGCATCAACCAATTCGTGTTCGTGGACGATCACGAACCGCTTACCATCAAGTTCAATGAAGGCAGGTTGAACTTTAACCTCTGCGCCGAAACTTTTCAGTCGGTTCTGAAGCCCTATCCGCTCACCGTCATTGTTGCCGAAAACTCCTAAAAGCGGGCAATTTAGTTTTTGCAGTTCGTTGGCGACGAAGGGTGCAACAAAATCGCCAGCGTGCAAAACGAAACCGACACCGGCTTCGTTGAAGGTTTCCACCGCTTTGCGAATGTTGATGAGATGGTCGTGGCTGTCGGACATGATTCCGACCTTCATACCTTTCGCCCTCCTTTCCGCCTTCTATTGGCGGTTTTCAACAGCAAAAGGATAAGCACCAAAACGCCAAGGAAGCGAATGCCCCAAAGTCTCGCTTTAGCCTTCCATGACAAATCCAAATTGTGCGATGCCGCCAATTTGACTTTGTGGATTGAAGCACCCGGGATGTCCCAAATTAACTCTCCGACAGTTTCACCTGCACGAATTGGGAGCCTCAGATTTTCTTGCACCAAACGACTTCTAATTCGCCCAATTTTAGCCTTAGGCACAATGACCTTCACAGAATCTGTCGCCGTAGCCCAGAGCCATTCGGGGTTGCCATCGGGGACATGAAGCAAAGCAACTTTCTCGCCTTTCTCTGCGAGGATGAGCCTAACGAAGTTGTTGAAGCCGTAGTCGAGCAAGGTAGCACAATCAGCGAAGTGGTCCTGGCTCCCTAAGACAATCGCGATAAGTTGCCAACCATTGCGAGTAGCGCTTGCCACAAGACACTTCCCAGCAGGGATAGTGTAGCCGGTCTTGACACCATCGCAACCTGGGTAGAGTTCCAAAAGTTTGTTGCGGTTTCGGTAACGCCTAAGAGCGGATTTGTTAGTCGGCGCGATGATTATTTCGCGCTGAGAGACGATGCTCCGGAAAGTGGGGTTTTGAAGGGCATATCGGGTCAGGGTCAGCAAATCCCTTGCAGTCGTGAAATGTTGAGGATGATGTAGCCCATGAGGGTTCACGAAGTGGGTATTGGTCATGCCCAACTCTTTCGCTTTCTCGTTCATCCACTCCACGAACTTCTCCACGGAACCTGCGAGGTGAATTGCAGCAGCCACGCAAGCGTCGTTCGCTGAACGAACCAAAATCGCGTTGAGCAAATCCTTAAGTTGAACCCTTTCGCCTTCCTTAAGTGCCATGGAAGACTCACCGGTAAAGGCAGCCTCTTTCGGGACGGTAACCCAATCTTCAAGGTTACCCCGTTCTAAAACCAAAACCGCTGTCATGATTTTCGTCAGGCTTGCCGGATAACAACGCAAATCGGGATTGCGCTGCCACAAAATTTCGCCCGTTTCGGCATCGGCAAGCAAAGCTGATTTTGCCGTGACGGGCAAATCTTGAGACAGGGTTGCACGAACGAAGATGAAAAGCAACACTAAGATTGCGAAGCGACAAGCCATTAATCTCCTCACCTCCGAACTCGCCTAAACTCAAACCACGCAAACGCTGCAGGAAAAATCCGTCATTCAGCGCGCTGGCAGTTAAAGAGTTTGATGCAACCTCTCCGATATTTGCAATGGAGAGCGTGCGGTTGCACCCTTTCGCATATGGGTCCACTTTGTGAGAAGGTGAGCGACATGCCGAAAGTCTTGGTTGCAGACGATGCCCTGTTTACTCGCAAAGTCCTCAGAGAGATTTTAGAGGCTGAGGGATGCGAGGTCGTTGAGGCATCCAATGGCAAGGATGCAGTTGAAAAATTCCGTTTAGAGCATCCCGATTTAGTTTTGCTGGATGTCTCCATGCCCGACATGGATGGTCTAACGGCGCTTCGAGCCATCAAAGAGGCGGATGGGAACGCGAAAGTTGTGATGGTGAGCGCGATGGGACAGACGAGCACTGTCAAAGAAGCATTGAAATTGGGGGCTTGTGATTTTATCGTGAAGCCGTTTCGAACGCATCAAATCCGTGAACTCATCGCCCGTTGGCTTTTTGAACCTGCCCGCAATGAGGAACGATAGTGCCTATCAACCCGATGCAATTGAAAACTTAAATGCTTCACTCAGCGAGCCCAACCAACCTGAGATATTGCCTCTCCTTTCGTCTCATTGCCCTTCGTTGGGAATATGTGGCGTCGTCGTATCCGAGAAGGTGCAAAGTGCCGTGTATGGCAAGTCTTAGAAGTTCACTTTCCAGAGTTTGCCGGAAACGCTTCGCGTTTCGTTCGGCAGTTTCCACGCTGATGATGATTTCGCCCACCAATCCCTGCTTAGTTTCGGATGCACTTGACCCTCCGCTTAATAGGAAACTCAGAACATCGGTCGGGTAGTCGTGGTTCAAGAAGCGTTTGTTGAGTTCTTGGATGGTTGGGTCGTCACACAAGACGATATCGATGGTGGTAGGTTCCTTAACTCCTTCTCCATCGAGCACCTTTTCAACCACTTGCCTCAATTTTCCTCTCAGACCACGCGGAAGCGTTTGCTTGGCGATTTTTAACACCGTGACCGACCTGTTGCGTCCCATTACCTTCCTGCCCCTTCCTCGGATACTCGACCCGTTGGTGGTAGATGCTCTTGAAGGTTTCGAGAAACGCCTTCTTAATCTCCGTCAAGTCCCGAAAACTGATGGGAGCCTCTTCCAGTTGCCCATCCTCTAACTTCTCCCTGACCACCTCATCGATGATTTGCGCGATTTCTTCCGTTGTCGGGTTCGAGCGCGCCCGAACGGCTGCTTCCACACTGTCAGCGAGCATGATGATTGCGCTTTCCTTGCTTCGGGGTTTCGGTCCTTTATATCGGTATTCCTCTTCCACGAGCATCATGTCCTTGCGTTCTTTCGCCTTGGCGTGGAAGTAAGCCATGACGGAAGTGCCGTGATGCTCGCGAATGATGTTGACGATGGGTTCGGGTAGGCGATACTTTTGAGCGATTTCTATCCCTTCTTCGACATGCAATCGGAGAACATTTGCTGACATTTTCGGGCTTAAGGTATCGTGAGGGTTGTGCGTCCCGGGGGGCTGATTCTCCACGAAGTAATGTGGGCGTTTTAGTTTCCCAATGTCGTGATAAAGCCCCCCAACCCAAGTGAGGAGTTCATTTGCTCCTATGCGCTTCGCTGCTTCCTGTGCCAAGCGTGCGACCATCAGCGAACTTTGAAAAGTTCCGGGTGCTTTTTCGGCTAACTCCCTCAGCAGTGGGAAGTTGGGATTTGCCAATTCAGTGAGAGTGAAGACCGTTGTGATGTTGAAGAGGCGTTCCAGAGCGCTGACCCCTGCCAAGGTCAAAGCAGGTGGAATCGTTCCCGTCAATAGAGCCCACAGAAGCAACTTTTGAAACTCGTCCCACGAAATCAACAGCGTCTCTCCTGTCACTAAACCTAAAATCAGCGGGAAGAAGAAAGCTAACACACCCAACAGAGCACCTGCTTGAATCAGATGCATGCGGGTTCGGACATCCGTCGAAAGGAAAGATGCAGCCACACCAAGGGCTGCTGATGAAAGGAAGGGGCGCAGAGCGCCTGCGGGCAATGCCTGCCAATCCATAGTCATGCCCAAAGTGGCAGCGATGGCAGAAAGCACCGACGCAAAAACGCTTACGGGAGGGCTAAAGAGCACCGTCGTCATAGTGGCTGCAGTAGCAATAGTGACGAATGAGACTTCTGGACCGAGAGAACGGTGGAGAAACCTAACCAGCAATAATGCAATAGCCCACAAGAGAGCCAAAAGGGTAAGGCGAGGGTTGTCGGAAAAAATTGAAGGTGCGACCAACCGAACGAACAAGGCTGCAGCGATAGTAAAGAGCAAAGCCAACACGGTCACACCAAACAATGCTGAAAAGTTGTAGCCCAAAGCCCGCAATTTCTCTAAGTGCTCTTCTGTGACCAGTTCACCTCTTCGAGCAATTAGTTCACCGACGGTAATCGTTCTCCACACGGGTTCAACACTTGCTTGCGCCCGCTCCCTTGCCTTTTGAGTGGCTATTGGGTCGAAGACCATGTTCGGTTGAAGCGCCACCTCTGCCAAACGATGCAATGCTAACTTCAGGTCATCGTTGAGGGGCAGTTTGTCAAGGTTGCTCTTAACCCTCTGCAACGCCGATGCCCGCTCCTCTGGAGTTGGTTTGATGCCTCTCTGCCACTCATCGTCAAGAGCTCTCAAAAGCATTTCGTGCCCAAAGCGCAAGGTGGCAGGAGATGTCTTGAGCAACACTTCCAAAGCACGGTCGGGAATATTCAGCCCGATCCGCTTTTTGATTGCTGCTATTTTTGCGTTTGGGGGTAGATTTTCCCCTTGCATTGCCATTACGCTGTCAACAAGGTCGTTGAGGACAGCTTTCCACCGAGATGCCACTGAAGGGTCAAGCCTGTATTGACGCGGAATAGCTTGAGCAACTGCTTGCCGCCTTTTCTTAGTGGCTATCTCTGAAAGGTATCTGACCGTTCTGTGAGCGCGTATGTCATAGGGGAAAGTCTGACCAACTACGAAGGGCACAGGGACAAGGAGGGAGGGCGGAGTCATCGCGAGGAAGAGGGAAATCAAGACTGCGCAGAAGAGCAGCAACCTCGAAGCGGAAACTTTGAAAGAAGCAGCATGTTCGCCTTTCCAATACCTCGCGATGGCGGCGATTATTTCACCAAAGAATCCCCCGTTCTTTTGACCTTTAACCTTCTGCCACTTGAACCTTTTACTGCTGGGTTCGATCGCCATGTTTTTCACCTCGCTCCGATTCAGGAGCGTGGCGCTTTTTCTCCCAAGCGTCATAGGCAGCAACGATTTTCTGCACTAACGGGTGGCGGACAACATCGCTCTCAGTCAAGTAAACGAAAGCCACCCCTTCCACGCCTTTCAAAATCTCTTGCACTTCCACTAAGCCCGACTTGACACCCTTGGGCAAATCAATTTGAGTGATGTCACCCGTAACGACCATTTTTGCGTTGAAACCCAACCTCGTCAGCACCATTTTCATCTGAAGGCTGGTAGCATTCTGAGCCTCGTCCAACACGATGAAAGCATCGTTGAAGGTTCGCCCCCGCATGTAAGCCAAAGGAATGACTTCGATAACTCGTCTCTCTATCAGGCGTTGGACTTTGTCGTAGTCAAGCAAGTCATAAAGCGCGTCGTAAAGCGGGCGCATGTATGGGTCAACTTTCTCGTAAATGTCTCCGGGAAGGAAACCGAGTTTCTCTCCCGCTTCAACGGCTGGGCGAGCAAGAATTATCCTAGAGACTTGGCGCTGCTTCAAAGCAGCGAGAGCCATAGCAACTGCCAAGAAGGTTTTCCCCGTTCCAGCAACTCCTATCGCGAAGACCAAGTCGTGTTTTTTAACCGCCTCAACATATCTCAACTGCCCCAAAGTTTTGGGAACGATACGCTTGCCCCTATCAGTGACGAATACAGCCTCTGCAAACAAGTCCTCTGCTTCTCGGATTTCACCTTTACGAGCGAGATTTAGCAGGTAGCGGACATCGGCAGTAGAAAGGGAGCCACCCCGCTCCACAACTGAGACCATTTGCTGCAAGACCTCCGCTGCCCATCTAACTTGAGGTTCAGGACCGAAAACCACAAGGCTTCCCTCTTTCGCGATAATGCGAGTACCAAGTTCTCGCTGCAGCAAACGCAGGTGTTCATCCCTCACCCCCAGTATGTGCCGAAGATGGGTTGCGTTTGCTACAGGCACCGTTATGGACATGTCTGACTGTTCGGTTGCGCTCACGGGGCTTTTTGTCACCTCCGTCGCTTCTTTGGCGACTTCATTTCTTCTTCCATGCCCATCAGCGCCTTCAGGTTTATCTCCAGTTCAGGAAACAATTTCGGGCGAAAAGTCTCATCAGGCAAAACCACCTGCGTCAACAAGTATCCTTCAGGCGTCCAACGATATTCTTCAATGACCTGCCTCTCCATGTCAACAACCCAATACCACTGCACACCGTAGGCGTGATAAATTCGCTTTTTCTTGCCCACATCCCTTTGCATCGTTGTCGGAGAAAGGACTTCAACGACCAAATCGGGCGGACCGTAAACTTTGCCTTCCCTAATTCGGTCTAAGTTCTCGGTTGCCACGAAAACAATGTCGGGCGCATAAGCCAAATCTTTGGCTTCATCAAGGATGACTAAAACATCGCCGCTAACCCGACCCAAACCGCGAGAACGAACATACTGCTGCAGCAGAGCGCCAAGTGCGAAAGTCAATTCATTATGTTCCCAAGTTGGTCTCGTCACTTCCACCAACTCCCCAAATTCCAGTTCATACTTGACGAGCGACGCATCGTCCTCAGGGAGGGAAAGAAACTCAGCGAGGGACATTTTTCGCTTCGCCAAAGTTTCGGTAGTAGCCATTGCGGTCACTCCTTCGTTTCGCCGCCTTCCAAAATTTGCCTGACCAAGTTGCTGACCTCTCGTCCATCCGCTCTCCCCCTCACCTTAGGCATCAGAGCACTCATTACTTTGCCCATGTCACGGACAGAGAGAGCCCCCACCTCCCTAACCGTCTCACGCACCAAAGCCTCCAATTCCTCGCGGGTAAGCGCTTTGGGAAGGTAACTTTCCAAAATAGCCAACTCCGCCTGCTCCCTCTCAACCAAATCCTGACGACCACCTTGCTGGAATGCTTCTATTGACTCGCGACGCTTTCGCACCTCAGATTGGATGACACCGAGAATCTCGTCATCGGTCAGGGTTCGTTGCTTATCAATCTCTGCGTTGTGAATGGCAGAGCGAAGCAAGCGCAACACCGAAACTTTCAAGTCGTCTCTTGCTTTCATCGCTGCTTTGTAATCGGCGTCTATTTGCTCCTTTAGGCTCATGGTGCAGCCCCCTTGATAACTCGGGAAATCGGACTTGAGCATATTTGACCCGTTACGATTATAGCACACCTTTTGCCAGACACCTTCAAACCTTCTCCACAAAAACTTGCAATCCCCTGTCAAATGTGACTTTGTAGCGGTCAAGGACGCGGCGACCAAGTAGAAATTCGTTGCCTAAGGCAAGGATGCGAGCAGGTATTGGTTCGTTAATGCCAATTATGGTGACCTCTCCAACGAAAGCAGCAACTTGATGTCCTTGACCATCGGCAGTCTGCACAAAGGACAGCACATCCTCTTGCCCGAACAGGTCCTCATAGATGTCAGGCACAATGAATGCCCCTTCAAAACCGGTGTCGGCATAAGCCCAATCGTCCCGTTCAATGTGTCGGACACGCCAAGTGACCTCAAGGTAAGGGTAACGCTGGCTCGTGACCCGGGTCGGTAAATGGCGAACGATGTCGGAATAAAGCACACCAACCCTCAACAAAACGAAATTACCTTGCCCGAACTGTTTGATTGCTTCTTCAACAACAGCCACATCGTCGTCGCCGACAAGGTAACGACCGTCAGGTGCTAAAGCCAGAAACTTGCCCCAATGAGTTGCTTCAAGGTGTTTGGCATGACGCTCGTAAAGTTGCTCAATTTCGTCAACCGTCGGTCGCCACACGACCTTCACCTCACCTTCATCACAGCGAACTGCTGCCAAAATTATTGCGGGAGGTTGATGCCGATGCGAGTGAAGGTCAAACTTTTTGGTCCGTTCAGGGAAAAGTTGCCGCCAGAGATGAGGCGGATGCCAATAGAGGTTGAAGTCCCTGAAGGTGCGACGGTTCAGGATGTAGCCAACTTGCTGGGAATCGGCAACCTTGGTGCTGTCATTCTGATCAACGACCAAGAAGCCCATCGTGGCAAACAACTCAACGACGGCGATGTCGTCAGTTTCTTCCCACCTTTAGCGGGTGGATCGAGTTAGTCCTTCACCATGCAGGGTTTGTCACGAAACTCAAATTTTGGAGGTGGTTGGGATGGTTGTTTTGCCGTTTCGGCAAATTCATTTGGATTTCCACACTTCGCCTCTCATCCCCGATGTGGCGGCGGACTTTGACCCAGAAGATTTCGCACAAACCCTCAAAGATGCCTTCGTCAACTCGGTCACCGTTTTCGCTAAGTGCCATCACGGCATGAGTTACTACGACACGAAAGTCGGTATCAAGCACCCAGCCCTTAAGCGTGACCTACTCGGCGAAATGGTGGAAGCGTGTCACCGGCACGGGATTCGTGTGCCCGTTTACATCAGCGTCGTCTGGGATAATTGGGCTGCCGAACATCATCCTGAGTGGAGACAGGTCAACCGCGAAGGAAAATTCGTTGGCGCAGAGCCGTTTCAGGCTGGTTGGAAATGGTTGTGCCTCAACACCGATTACGCCGACTATGTGGCAGCCCAGACAGAAGAGGTCGTCCGAAATTACGAAGTTGACGGCGTGTTTTTTGACATCGTGATGCAGTGGGAGTGCTACTGCGAGAAATGTCGGCGGGACATGATGTCGCAAGGGCTCAACCCCGAAAACCCCGAACACGCCCGACAGTTTGCCCGACAAGTGTGCGAACGGTTCATGGGGCGGGTTAACGAAATCGTCAAGCGCTATCGCCCACAAGCCAGCATCTACCATAACAGCCGTTTGCGCATTGGCACAAGTAGAGAAGCCCAATTTTACACGCACCAAGAGATTGAATCCCTGCCAACCGGTGGCTGGGGCTATTTGCACTTCCCGTTTTTCGCCCGATATGTCCGGACGGTCTGGAAAGAGTTTCTGGGCATGACCGCTCGCTTCCACCGAAGTTGGGCGGATTTCGGGACGCTCAAGACCGAAGCGGCGCTCTCTTACGAGTGCTTTCACGCCATCGCATTAGGTGGAAAGTGCTCCATCGGTGACCAATTGCACCCTCGCGGGAAATTGGATAAAGCCGTTTACGAACTTATCGGCAAAGTTTACCGCCGAATCGCTGAACTTGAAGAGTGGTGTGAAGGCGCTGAAGGAGTCGCTGAAATCGCCATTTTGACCAACGCCGACATGGAGGACGGACGGATGGCGGAAAGCGATGAAGGTGCAACTCGGATGTTGATGGAAACTCACTGGCAATTTGATGTCATTGACCGATACGCAGACTTTAGCCGCTACCGCGCCATCGTTGTCCCCGACAGGTTTGCCCCTGATTCTCAAACTGTGCGAAAACTTAAAGCCTACTTGCAAAAGGGTGGAAAATTGCTTTTAAGCCACCGAGCCTTCGTGGACGCACAAGGCAATTTCGCATTGGCAGATTTGGCTGGATTCAACCAGAAGGGTGAGTCAAGTTGGGATTGCGAGTATCTGCTTGTCGGCAAAGCGTTAGCGGATGGCGTGCCAGATATGCCCCATGTCGTCAATGCACCCGGCATGATTGTAGAACCAAGAAACGCTAAATCGTTGGCGACAATCGGCGAACCTTACTTCAACCGCACATGGCAACATTTCACTTCCCACCGTCATTCGCCGATGGCGAGAGTCACTCGCAGACCTGCCATCGTCCAAAGTGCCGATGGTCACATCGTTTATTTCGCTCACCCGCTCTTTCGGCTCTACGCTCAGCACGGCTACCTTGTCTATCGCCAACTTATCATCAACGCTTTGCGGTTGCTCGTGCCTGACCGACTAATTGAGACTGATGCGCCCAGTTTCGCCCATGTGACGCTGACGCGACAAAACAGCCGCAACAGGAAGGCACGCTGGATGCTTCACTTACTCGCTTACGCTCCCATCCGCCGAACCCGAACAATTGACATTGTGGAAGAGCCAATTGTCCTTTGGGATGTGAGTTTGCAAGTCCGGACCGGCAAGCGCCCTCAACAAGTTTACCTTGCACCACAGCGAACCCCTTTGCCTTTTGAGTTCGCCGACGGCGTGACAAATTTGAAAGTGCCCGAAGTAAATGGCTACCAACTTGTTGTTTTGGAGTTGTGATAGCAGTAAAGGAACGCATGCATTGCGAGCAGAGGGAGTTGCCTTTTCTGACGAGTGTCGCAAAATTTCAGGGCGGTGGGCGATGCTGAGGCTCGTCCCCGCGACAGAAAAATGAACGAGGAGTGGATTCCAATGAGGAAGTTTCTGGCGGCTTTTTCGCTTTTAGCGTTGTCCATTTCGCTGGCGCTCGCTCAAAGCCCCGAAGCCTTGCTTTCCAAGACCTTCAAGGCTTACCAAAGCCTATCGGGCTTGCGTGTCCGCTCAACCATTGTTGCCGAGCAAAAACTCGGTGAGGCATCCATGAAGCGAACTATTAGCCACGAGGCAACCTACCAGCGCCCCAACTTGCTTCGGGTGAAGTGGATTGAAGAGAACGGGCAGGGTGGCATAACCGTGGTCAGCGATGGCAAAAATCTGTTCACTCAAATTGACGCCCTGAGGCAGGTCAAAAAAGAGGCTGCACCCAAGACTTTGAAGGAAATTGTTCGCTCCAGTGACCGCCAGTCCCTTGTAGTGGACGAGTTGAGTTGCTTTATCGGCGAAAGTTGGAAGGATAAGGTCACAGCCGCGAAAATCGTGGGCAAGGAGACTTTGAACAAGCGGAGCACGACGAAAATCCAACTGTCACTCAAGGATGGCAGCACACAAAGTTTGTGGGTTGACGAAAAGGGCTTCATCTGGCAAAGCCAGAGGAAACTTGAACAAGACCATCCCGGCGGCAAAATTACGCTCACCATCACCGAAACTTTCAGCGAAGTCACTGCTAACCCTAAATTGCCCAAAGACTTTTTCGCCTACAAGATGCCACCCGGGTTTAAGCAGGTCTCTGAGTTTCAAACCCCGCAAATGCCACCGAGACAGCAACGATGAGCGGGTAGACGCAGGTGCAGCGGATTGCATGTTTCCTTTGCTGCTTTGCTGCCTTAAAATGATTACAGCGCCAAATGAGCGGGCGCGAGGTGATGTTGACCTTTGGAGCGATTTAAGGCGCAACCTATCGCCCAAAAAGAACGGGCAATTTTGGTCGGCGTCGCTCTAAACAGCCGCAGCGAACTTGAGGAGGAATTGGAAGAACTTGCAGCCCTCGCGGATACGGCTGGCGCAGAAGTCGTTGGAGTTTTGACTCAGACCCGAAAAGAGATTGACCCAGCATACTTCATCGGACAGGGCAAAGCAGAAGAATTGGCGCGAATGTGTTCTGAACTCAGTGCTGATTTGGTCATCTTCAACCACGACCTTACACCAGCGCAGGCGAGAAACCTTGAGAAGTTGCTTAACACCAGAGTTGTTGACCGCACCGAACTGATACTTGACATTTTCGCCAAGCGGGCTCGGACGAAGCAAGCAATGTTGCAAGTTGAACTCGCCCAACTTCAGTATCAACTTCCCAGACTGAGGCGGATGTGGCAGCACTTGTCTCGGCTCGGAGGCGGCATCGGGACGAGAGGTCCGGGCGAAACTCAGTTGGAAGTTGACCAGAGGAGGGCAAAGAAACGAATCGCCGATTTGCAACGGCAACTGCAGGAAATCCAACGCCAGACATCAACGAGGGTTCAAAGCCGAAAGGAAAGGGAACTTTTCACCATTGCCCTCGTCGGATACACCAATGTCGGGAAATCAACTTTGATGAACGCTTTGACGAAAGCCAATGTCTTTGTTGAAGACCGCTTGTTCGCAACCCTTGATGCGACCACGCGGGTGCTTTACCTTCCGGACGGTCACAAAGTTCTTCTGACCGACACCATCGGTTTTATCCGCAAATTGCCCCCTCACCTGATTGCTTCCTTCCACGCGACTTTGGAGGAAGTTCGCACCGCTGACCTTTTGCTTCATGTCGTCGATGTCTCCCATCCCGCAATGGACGAACACATAAAGGTTGTCGAGGAAACCTTGCAGGAAATTGGTGCGGGCGATAAACTCACGATCCTCGTTTTGAACAAGGCTGACAAGTTGCCGCCTGATTGGGACAAGGAAGCGTTGCTGCGAAGATACCCAAATGCGGTTTTGGTTTCTGCCTTGACAGGTGAAGGCTTGGACACTTTGCTATTGCGGATTCAAGACGAGTTCAGGCGAATGAGGGTTGTGACTGTTCATGCCCGCCTTGCACTTTGGGCTCAAAATCTCATTGCATTTGTCTACCGAAATGGCGTTGTCCGAGAAATCGTTTATGACACTGACTGGGTGAGTCTGGATGCGGAAATGGAAAGACCGTTCGCCGAAAGTTTGCAAAAGCAGGCGGAAGAAATGATGGCGGGCGAAGTTGTTCTGAAAGAAGCAGTTCCCGTTGCAAGTCAGCGCTAAAGCAGCGCATTTTCCACTGACTTCACTTGCGCCATTGCCTCTTGAACCAATTTTTCGGGATTTGCGAAGATTGGGTGAAGGGAAGGGGGCAAAAGGTCTGTCATCCCCCATTTGGCGAGAGGCATATCCCCGAGGGCGAAGTGAATGAATTGGTTTGCCCAGTAAAGGTGCCATGCAAGTGGTTGCGTTTCGGGGGCAGGAGTATGATGAACTGCAACGGCTTCACAGAAGGGCGGCGGAATCCGCCATCTCTCAAGAAGCCACGCCCCAACTTCAGCGTGGGTGACGCTAAATATGAGCCTTTCAGCGATGAAAGTCGGGCAACCCTGTCGTCGGGCGATTTGTTGAACCCGCCTATAACTTTGCGGGAAAAAGCGCATGAGCAAAGTTTTCCCAATATCGTGAAGCAACCCGGCTGTAAACGCTTCTTCAGGGTCAACGAGTTTGGTCTGCTGGGCAAGTCTTTTAGCAACCAAGCCGCAAGCCAACGAGTGTTCCCAAAGTTGCAATTCGGAAGGGGCTTGCAAAAATGGGCGAACGGTCATAGTTAGCAAAAGGTTTCTGACAGGGCGAGCGCCTAAGACGCGCAGGGCAGTTGGCAGGCTTGTCACCTTTCTCCTCAAACCTGTCAACGCAGAGTTTGCCAACTTCAAAAGTTGAGCGACTAAGTTTTGGTCTTGAGCGATGACTTCAGCAACTTCGTGCCAATCAAAATCCTCTCGCTCGAGCAAAACCAAAGCCTGTTGAACAACTGGCGCCAAAGCCGGCAGTTCCGTTAATTGCTCCAGAACCTCCCACACATCCTGAGTTTCGCGCAGGTTTAGCAGTGCCCGAACTACTTTGGGGTCAAAGGCTTGTCCCATCTCAGATTTGAGCAAAGCGTTGATTTCCGAATGGGACAAAGGAGGGCTATCTCCTTTCGGCTCGGTCAAGTGGTCGTAAGCGTTGGCAACAGAGGCAATGCGGGCAAGTAGCGGAATCATCTCACCTTGGAGTCGGTCAGGGTAGCCTTGCCCGTCCCATCTTTCGTGATGGTATCTGATGACGCTGATGGCTTCGCTTGGTAAATCCATGCCTTTCACTAACTGCTCGCCCAAAACAGGATGTTGGCGAATAAGTGTTTGCTCAACTGGAGGCACTTGTGAAGTCTGATTTTTCAAAAGTTGGTCTGGGAGCAAAAGTTTGCCAATGTCGTGAAAGAGGCAGCCAAGTTGCAACGCTCTTAGGTTATCCTCGGTGAGCCCCAGTTCATGCCCCAAAGCCAAAGCATATTGGGCGACTCGGTAACTGTGACCGTGACCCGTTTCGGTTTTGCTCTCAAAAGCAGTAGCCAAAAGCAAGGGGAGGGTTCGCCCGCCGGCAATTTCGGTCTGTTGCTGGAGCGCGTCCATTATCTCCTTCGCCGATAGTGGTTTGACCCAGATGTGGTGCACTTGCGCCTCATTGACGGCTCGAAGAAGCAATTGATAGTCTGGAGACGAAACCACAAGTCCACGCAAAGCGAACGGTGAAAGTGAACGAACAAGTGAAAGGAGGGAGATTCCGTCAATGTTGGGAGTCGCCGAATCTACTATGACAGCATGCAAAGGTTGGGCGAGGAAATCACGAGAAGAAACTTCCGCCAAGGGAAGCAACTTCATGTCAAGTTTGATTGCAACGGTGTAGAAGGTTCTGAGCAAATCCTTGTCGGTTGTCACGACAAGTATTGTTGGCTTCGTCATAGCCCAATGACCTCGCCGTTTTTAGGAAGGGGAGCCGCGCACCCCACCGTTGAACTCGCCTTCCGGGCGTTACCGACGCCGGTGGCTCCAGCCAGGTAACCCTGCGGCGCGCGGCAGGGAGGGCTTACCGTTGCTCCCTTCCGGGCCTGGCGGGGTTCACCCTGTGCCGCCGCGCAGGACCCAGCCTTCATCACCCCGCGCGTCAGCCCGTCCCCACAAGGCGAGCCCGCGGGCAGGGAATTCGGCCCCGCTATCGCCGATTGCGGGTTCAGGGCACGGCGAGCTCCCCACCTAGCGCGGCTCCCTTCGTTGATTATAGCCGAACTTTCATGGCACTGCAACCTATTCCAACCTACTCTCAACTTCCTGAACTTGACCGGTCTCTAAGGCTAATAGTGCCTTCTCCATGACCTCAACCACATGCCTCGCGCGGGAGACATGAATTGGCGATGGTTCACCGGTGTTGATGCAATGGCGGAAATGTTCAATGACTCTCAAACCCCTTGTTGGGCGCTGTCCGCCCCAAAGTTTTCGTTCCCGCTCTTTCACTTCTGCTGGCAACTCAACCCGGTGCCATCCCTCAGGTCTTCGGTAGCCTTCAACTTCGCTCACCAACCAAATTTCGTCTTGCCATAAATCAGCGGTCAGAGAACCATGACTGCCGTAAAACTCGTAGGATGGCACTCTGTTGTAACGCATGCAGAAACTGGCATCCACCGCAGCGAAGCATCCGTCCCCGAAGTCCAACAGCACAAATCCGTTGTCTTTCGTTGTGACCTTAATGGCGTAGGGGACAAAGCCAGGTTCAGTCACTTTCTCAATCCGCCGCTCAGGAATAGCGGTGCCCGCCATCGCAAAGACTCGCTTCACGGAACCGAGAACATAAGTCAGGAGCGTCAAAGCGTAAACCCCCATGTCATAGAGCGGGACATAAGGTCCAGACTTTTCAGCCAAGAAGTAACCACAAGGGTCGGTATGGAATGTTCCCCTTTCGGGACCGCCATGGCTGCTGTGTGCGCGAGCGAATGCAACTTTGCCCAACGCCCCATTGACAATCAGTTCGCGGATGAATTGAACGGTTGGAAGGAGCGGATAAATAGGGGCGCAAAGGAGCAACACCTTGTTGCGCTCAGCCAATTCGGCTAACTCATCCGCTTCCCTTCTGCTCAAGGTCAAAGGTTTCTCAGAGTAGCAATTCTTTCCCGACTGAAGCACCTGCCGAACGATAGGCGGGTGAGTAAGCAATGGTGTCAGAACGAAGACCAAGTCCAAATCTTCGCGTTCAAGCATCTCTGCCACATCGGTGTAAACCTTCTGAGCACCGAAGTCCTTTGCTGCAACTTCTGCCCGTTCACGAACGATGTCACAAACTGCTTGCAGAACGACGCCAGCATCGGGATTGTGAATTCCCGGCAAGTAGAGTTTACGCGCCACATCCCCTGTGCCAACAACCCCGATTTTCAACACCTCAATCGCCTCCTTCGGTTAGGTCTCTACTCACGCCCGCAATTCTAACCTTCAACGCCAGAAGAAGCACATTAGGGTAATGGGGAATGCTTCCCATGAATGCTGTTGACGCAGAAAAAAGTGCGCTAAAATAGGCTACGGAAATTCCAGCCCAAAAGGGGCAAAGCAAGGAGGGATGTTGGATGTTGAAAAGGAACGAATTTCGGTCAGTTCGGCGAGGCAACCTTCAAGTTCGCTTTCGTGTTGGCTTCACGCTGATTGAATTGCTGGTAGTGATCGCGATAATTGCGATCCTGGCAGCAATTCTGTTTCCAGTTTTCAGCAGAGCAAGGGAAAAGGCAAGACAAACTTCGTGCCTGAGCAACCTCAGGCAATCAGCGACAGCGGTCGGACAGTATGTTCAAGACTACGATGAAGCATTTCCGATGAGCGTCTATTTGGCATTTAACGCTTCCGGTCCATGCGCCTTAACCATGCTTGGCGCAATTGAACCCTACATCAAGAACCGACAAATCTATCAATGTCCGTCTGAGCCGCGAGCATTAAATGTTGATGCTGCCTTCCGAACTTTGGGCTTGCCCGGTGGTGAGTGCGGAGGGTTTGACTATGGCAGTTACATGTTCAACTTTGCCGTTTTTGAAGATGGAGATTTGCCGCCAGTTTTGACGAAGGTGCCCCCGATTCGTTTGCCTGAAATTCAATTCCCAACAGAAACGGGCATGAACTACGACGGCAACCTCACAGCCCATAACCCTCAAAACTGTGGCTTTAACCTCTTTGACTCTCCTGTTCAGGGGCGGCACATGGAGTTTGCGAATGTGAACTTCGTTGACGGGCACGCTAAGGTCTACAAAGTTCGGGAGTCTGGTTGTTCTGGTTTGAACATTAACGGTCAAACCATCAAGCAGTGGTGCGTGGCTCAAGCAGGACCTTACCAACGAGGTTGCAACAACCCCAACCCATCACTTTGCTACGACGAAATTTGGGGCATCGCAATGCAAGACCAATATGGCTGGTGTGCAAGAGCCTTACGCTAAATTAGTCCGTTGCGGAAGCGTATAAGGTTGATACAACTTAACATCACCAACAAGGGCCTCCCTTGTTTTAGGGACTTCATTTTGTTTGAAGCCTTTTTGATCGGGGTGACGGTAAGTGAGTGCTGGTTCAGGGGTTGAGCGGGAGCAGTTAGTTGACCTGAGAGAAGCAATTGTTTGGCTGCCTGAAAGTGCCTCAGTAGCAGAGCGGAAAGCAGCGGAGATGCTTAGCAGTGAAATCAAGCGCCGAACCAGAGCCCTTCTTCCCATCTCAACAAGGTTGCTTAGCAGACGCCCGCACATCATAATCTGCTCTCTTGGCAAACTCCCACACTTGGACATTCACATCAAACAGCGGTTGGAAGCAATTGAAAGTCCTGAGGGCTTTGTCGTTGAAGTGAGCGGTGCTCAAGGGGGAAAGACCGTTGATTTTCGTTTGTGGGAGAACACTGAGGGCGACCCTTTTTGCGGTTGGAAGGTTGCTTCGGACGCTGAAAATGAGACGAGACTTTTTGGCTGTTGAGAAAGGGCTGAACATCGTCACTGAACCCCGCTACCACCTTCGCGGTCATCAGTTGGGTTATCGTCCCAAAACTAACTCCCGTTCATTGAGAAGCCGAGACCTTTGAGACCACTGGAGTTTGACATTCCGACGGAAGCAGTAAAAGGCGGGACGCTGACGCTCACTTGGTATCCTGAGCCGGGTTTGGGAGGCAATGGGCGAGGTTGCCAAGTCTCAGAACTTTGGCTGATTCGGAAGGAGGATGGAGAGTGAGGGAAAACATCGTCCTGAAGAAACTGAAAAACGGCAAGGTCACAATTGGAAGTTGGGTTTGTCTGAATTCATCCATAGGTGCAGCCATCATGGCAAAATCAGGCTGGGATTGGTTGGTCATTGATGCTGAACACGGGGTAATTGACTATCGTGACATGGTTGAAGCCATCCAAGCGATTTTGGCAACTCAGACAGTTCCAATAATTAGGGTCGCATGGAACGACCCAGCGTTGATAAAAAGGGCTTTAGATGCTGGAGCGATGGGCATACTCGTCCCAATGGTCATGAGCGCTGAAGAAGCAAAGCGTGCAGTAGAAGCAGTTAGGTTCCCGCCAGAAGGGAAGCGAAGCGTTGTTGGAGTGGCTGCGGAAGTTTTGCACGGGGAAAATTACCTTGAGCGAGCCAACCAAGAGATATTGTTGGCTGCCCAGATAGAGCACATAGATGCCGCAGAGCGAGCCGATGAAATATGCCAATTTGATGGCGTGGATGTAATCTTTGTGGGTCCTTATGACCTCGCTGCCTCAATGGGGTTGCTTGGAACTAATTTCAAGCAAAATCCCGTGTGGCAAGAGACGGTTCGAAAAGTCTTGATCGCCGCTCAAGGGGTAGGGAAGCCAGCAGGTATCCACTCCCAATCTGTTGAGGAAGCCGAAACTTATTTCCGTCAAGGCTTTCGCTTTTTAGCCGTCGGCTCAGATGTGCAATTCCTTCGTTTAGCCATCAACTCAATCCTTTCCGATTTGAAGGTTCGTTGGTGAGATTAATCGGTCTATCAAGAACTCAAACCGTCTGAACCGCCACTTGAAGTTGGTGGCTGCAAATATGAAGCCTGCCAAAACAGGCTGAAAAACTGGAGGGCGCATCTCCTGATGCGCCGAATTTTTCGGCAGCGCAAGAACACCGCCATCCAAAAGAACCCATTCGCTAATCACTATTCGCTACTCGCTACTCACCATTCGCCATTCACTATCCGTTGCCTTCCCGACCTGCCGATTTGCCGACCTCACGATTTGCCGATAAGTTTTTGGCTCGGCAGGAGCCTAGCCCTCCCTTAAGGCAAGACAAAAAGCGTCGGGTGTGGCAAATTATGAAAGACCTTATCGCTTCACTTGGGGCAAACGATGTCATTCTACCGTCTTGGAGGTGCAAGCCCGATGTCCCGAAAGCGCCAACGGGAACAACCCCCAAAAACAAATCGCAAGCAGAAAAGGTCGGAAACTCAAAAGGAAGCGCATTCAAGTGGCAAAAAACTCATCATCGTTGAGTCGCCTGCCAAAGCGAGGACAATTCGTCAAATCGTCGGCGACGAATTCGCTGTTGAAAGCACGATGGGGCACATAATGGATTTGCCCGAGCGAAAGTTCGGTGTCGATTTAGAGAATGGCTTCACGCCTCAGTATGTCATCCGACCAAAGCGAAAAGATGTCATAAGGCGACTGAGGGAAGTGGCAAAGGAGGCAAGTGAAGTTTACTTGGCTTCAGACCCAGACCGTGAAGGGGAGGCAATCGCATGGCATGTGGCTCAGGTCATAAAGCGACCGGATGCAAAACGAATCGAGTTTCACGAGATAACGAAGCCTGCCATCCTGAAAGCTCTAAAAAACCCGCGCGATATCGACACCAACTTGGTCAATGCTCAACAGGCACGCCGAGTCCTTGACAGAATTTTTGGCTACACCCTTAGTCCTTTGCTTTGGCAAAAGATCAAAAAGAACCTGTCGGCAGGGCGCGTCCAATCGGTCGCCTTGCGCCTTGTGGTTGAGCGGGAACGGGAAATCCAAAACTTTGTCCCTCAAGAGTATTGGAGCATCACCGCAACACTGACGCCTGAAGACCGAGATGCTCCCTTTGATGCTCGCTTGGTTCAAGTCGGTGAGCGAAAAGTCACAACGCCTGATCGTGAGACCGAAAAAGGGGACGGAAGCGGAGAACCTGAAAGCGAACAAAATTTGGCAGAGAAGAAAGATGGCGGGATAGTCATTTCAAGCGAAGCCGAAGCGAAAGCGTTGGTAGCGATTTTGGAAAGAGCGAATTATCGCGTTCTGAAGGTCGAGCGGGGTGAGCGAAAGCGGACACCCCCACCACCTTTCATCACCTCGACGCTTCAGCAAGTTGCTTCCCGCCAGTTAGGCTTCAATCCAACTCGAACGATGCGCATTGCCCAACAACTTTATGAAGGTGTCGATTTGGGAGACGAAGGCACAGTCGGCTTGATCACTTACATGCGAACGGATTCACCCCGTGTCTCGGAAGTGGCACAGGCTCAGGCTGCTGATTTCATACGACAAGTTTTCGGTGAGTCTTTCCTGCCACCAAAACCTCGCCAGTTTAAGGCACGGAAAACCGCTCAGGAAGCCCATGAAGCCATCCGCCCAACCTCAGTCTTCCGAACTCCAGAAAAAGTCAAGCCTTACCTGACCGATGAACAATTTGCTCTCTATTCGCTCATTTGGCGCAGGTTCATCGCAAGCCAAATGGCTGATGCAATCTACGACACTTTGACGGTTGACATACTCGCCGAAAGTTTAGAGGCAAATGGCGATGGACTTGAGTTACCAGATTGGCTGCAAGGCGTGCGGGAATTCCTTTTCAGGGCTACGGGACGAGCGTTGAAGTTTGCGGGATGGTTAGCTGTTTACGGTGCTGATGCTGACGAGAGGGATGAGGATGAGGACGAAAGTGTTCGCATACCTGAACTGTATGAAGGCGAAACTTTGAGACTTCTGGAACTTAAGCCGGAGCAGCACTTCACCAAACCGCCCGCAAGATACACTCAGGCAACTTTGGTCAAAGCCCTTGAAGAGTTAGGCATTGGGCGACCTTCAACTTACGCCCCGACGGTTGACATAATTGTCAAGCGAGGCTATGTGGAACTGAAGGGCAAACAACTCGTCCCGACACCGCTTGGCATCCTCGTTTGTGACAGACTGGTTCAATTTTTCCCAGACTTGCTCAGCGTTGATTTCACCGCACAAATGGAAGACAGGCTTGACGAAGTTGAGGAGGGTAAGTGGGACTGGCAGGAGGTAGTCCGTTACTTCTACGAGCCCTTCAAAGAGGCGTTGGAGCACGCAAAGAAGCGGATGGGCAAAGAAGGTGGCTTGACAACAGACCAGAAATGCCCCCTTTGCGGTGCTGCGATGGTCATCAAGTTTTCTGCCTACGGTCCATTCCTCGCTTGCGAACGCTACCCTGAATGCCGAGCGCTCATACCAATGGAAGAGGGGGCGACAAAGGAGTGTCCGCATTGCGGTAATATCATGGTGAAGCGCGGTAACGACAGCATGCGTTATTTCCTTTGCTTGCAGTGCGGTGCTGTTGAACCTGCAGATGGGCAAGAATTGGTCAAATGTCCTGAATGCGGGAAAGGGGTTCTCGTCCCGAGAACCGTTCGGAAAGGGCGAATGAAAGGGCGGACTTTCTTCAGTTGCTCGCGCTATCCAGATTGCAAGTTCGCGACTTGGGATAAACCGCTTTCAACGCCATGCCCTCAATGTGGTGGTTTGATGATTGAGAAACGACCGAAAGAGGGTGACCCCATCGCTGCCTGCATCAATTGCAACTACACTGAGGATTTGACTGCAGTGGTTGAAGAAGGATGACTTGCAAATGGTGGCCCCGGCGGGATTTGAACCCGCGACCTCCGGCTTGAGAGGCCGGCGTCCTGAACCGGGCTAGACGACGGGGCCACTTTCTTTGGGCGCTCAAAAAGGATAACGCACAAAAAGCCAAAGCGCAAGTTCCTCATCGAATCCCTCTAAAAAGCACCCGAGGGGTCGGGGAGATTTGGAATGCCTGCAAGGGGCGAGCGGACTCTTACCTCACCAACGACCACCGTTCCTTCGTTGCCGACAGCATCTCTCGCCGTCACCTTCACTTGGTAGACCATGTCAGACACGCTTCCGTTGGCGGGGAGCGAAATCGTTATGTTGGCGGTGACGGTTTGTTGGTTTTGTGGGGCAAGTTCGGTTGGGTTGAAGTTTGGTGGGCGAGGAGAAACATCAATTCGGGCAAAAGCAACGCCTGATGGGTCGCTTATGGTCACAGTGACTTGAACCGTCCCACCACCAAAAGGCAGTTCAGTTCGCGAGAAACTTCCTGTCGCAGACGGTGGCGTCCTATCACCTCCGCCGCCACCGCCGCAACCGAACAGGGCAAAAGGCAAAATCAATGCCAGCAAAATTCTCCGCCCCATCATGACCGCCTTCCTTCACCTCAGTCTTGTGCTGACAACGCTTTGAGCGACACGACCCTTTTCATCGCGAGCGATGACCTTCACCAAGTAAACACCTGTGGGCACAGGTTGCCCACCTGAGATTGTCCCGTCCCAAAGAATTCGGTGGTTGCCGGCTTGCCTGAAGGAATTGTCCAAAACCCGAACAACCCTTCCAGTCAGCGTTTGGACGACGATTTCCGTTTGAGCAGCGTTCGTCAAACTGAACTCAACCGTCAACCCACGCCCTCGCATCGAGGTTGCTCGCAGGTTTTGGATTCTAAGCGGTTGTGCCGTCCCTTTTTCGGCAACGATTTGAACCTGACGCTCCTCCCCTGCCGAAAGCCTCAACTTGTAAGTTCCCGCCCTCAGCGAGCGAGTCAGATTAGCCACTGGGTCAACGAGGGTCAGCGACCAATCCCGACCCAACGATGACAAGTTCCATCCGCCAATCTCAACCTCTTCGTCTTCCTCTCCGCCAACCAGCAACAGCGTCCACACAACCTTTTGCCTCATCGGCTTGACAGACACACCGGTTTTTGCTCCGTCAGCACCAATCAGAGCGGTCCTCGTCGGAGCAGCGGGGTTCGGTGGCAAGGCAGCGTCAATGGCTTGACCGTTAAGGCTTAGACCGAGCAGCAGCGTGTCAGTTCCATCCTTTCGGGTCACCTTCAGGCTGAAGAGTTGCCAGTTGGGAGACTTTGAAGGCAAAGTCTCTTTGCGAGCGCCTAACGGGACGGGCACAACCAATGTGCACGGCTGGAACGCGTAGATGAAGTAGGCTTCCCAAGGTTTGATTTCGCCCTCAAAGTCACCTTGAGCCAAACTCTTGTCGTAAACGAACTTGTAAGCGTTGGCAGTTTCGTCCCACCGCCACATGAACGGTGTCACAATGTCAGTCGCTTGAGCCAATGGCTTGACTGTAGTCCCAGAGCGAATTTGGATGGTGCTAAGTCGCCAAGGGACCTCAACTGGGATGGGGAAGCCAATCAAGTTCCAGCCAACTTGCAAGGCAACTTCAACGGTGTCAGTTGGCGGCAGCCGACCGCTGCTGGGACGGAAAGTGACAGTTTGTCGTGGCTTGACAAAGAATCCGGTGCCAACCTCAGACAGAGGCTTCGTTGGGTCAACGAACTCAAACCGAGCGAAAACAGGATTGTAGCGGACGATGCGCCTCTCAAGCACTTGTGGGTCAACACCCAAAAGTTCGCTCAGAGACGGCGGATTCTGCCCCTGCGGTGTCAGCGGCGGCAGGAAAGGAATGCTCAAACCGCGAACCCTTTCGGAGGAGATGGTAATCGGTTCTGGCAACACGATTATGCGGTAAGTTTGCTGCCAGTCTGCAGGTAGCCTAAGTCCGCCGGAACTAACCCACAGGTTGCGGGTGCCCGGACTTTCAAATCGTTCCGTCAAGGTAACCTCTCCGTTCTCGTCGGTTTTCCTCGTTGTTGTCTTCACTGTCAGACCTTGTTGAATTGTCAGGCTGACATCTTGCCCTGCGATTGGGTTTCCGTAAGTGTCCACGACTTTCACCTTCAAACTCACTTCCTCGCCTTTGAACTTCACCATCGGCGAGGTTATGGATGCTTGCCATTCGTCAACTTGCTCCAAAAGTAGCAGGCGTGCAGGGATGCTCGGTTGGACAACGACATTGACCTGAACCGGTTGAATGTTAGGAAATTCGGGCACGGAAACGCTTATCAGGGCTTGTCCCGATTTCCTTCCGACCGAGATGGAGACTTGGATTGAGCCATTAACGCTTCTGTCCTCATCCGATGTGCCCCCATCCACAACGAGCCGACTTTCAGGCTGTCCTTCAACGGGAATTATCGCCACTTGGAACTGGACGGGCGATTCAGGATGGGCGATGGGATTATCCTTGGCGTCCATCAAACTTGCCCTCAGGACAATGTTGCCATCAACAGTAACTTTCACAGTCCCTTGTTCATCCGTTGGCGGTGTCGTGGTAACTGCCAGAATAGTAGGGACACCCAAACTAACTGTCAAGGTTTTGGTTGCAACGAGGTTCGCTTCGGGTGCTTCCGCCTTGACCGTCAAACTGCCCGCTCGTCCTGTCAGCGTTATTGTTGCCTTGAATTGACCATTTTCGTCGGTTATGCCTTCAATCACGGAAGTGCCTGCGACTGTCCCAATCGTGACCGGCTCAACGCTCAATCTCACCCGAACGCCCTCAATGGCATTGCCTGCAGCATCAAAGACTTTTACCGTTGCTTTCACTTGCTCAGTCGTGGCTGGGACCTCGGTCGCATCCAAATCAAGTGAAATTCGTGCAGGAGGTCCTGCCACAACAGTGACCGGGAGTTGATAACTCAAATCGGAAGGCAGCGCGCTCTCTTGTGACGGTATTGTTGCCGAGACAGTGTAGTTGCCCAATTGTGCGGTCTTGGCATCGGCTATGAGGGAAACGGTCAAAGTTGAGCCGCCAATTATCGTCCCTGCTGCCGGTGAGACACCGAAACCGAAGCCGTCTCCGCCTCGGGTCATCAGCGCCCATCCAAAGTCTGGTGCAAAGTCAACGGTGCCCGTCGTGTTGTCTATCATCTGAGCCCGTGCTTGAATTCGCTCAGGACTGTTCAAATCAGAGAGGCGAACTCCAAACTCAACTGTCCGCTCGCTCAAGTTGAAGAAAGCAAAAGTCCGTCTTGCCGCACCGACGAAAAGCGCTTGTTCGGAGGCATCAATTCTCGCCACTGCGTTTGGTACATTGTCCCCGTCCAAGTCAAACTCAACGAGCAAGTTGATTTCGGCGAGATTGGTTAGCCTCCGCCCAACAAATTCAACTCGCACGAAAAGGACCCCTTCCCGCTCTTGCACCCAGATACGACCGATGTTGAGAGGGATGGCGGGCAATCTTTGAACTTCACTTAAAGCCGCTTCGTTAGGGTCGGCAATAAGCAGCAGCCAATCCGCTATGCCCGGCTCAACCCCAGGTTCAGCAGGTCTTGGACCCGGCGGGAGGAAGAAACGAGCCTGCGACGGCTGGACGAGCCGAAGCCCCTCGGAAAATCGGAAGGGCAAGACTTGCTGAAGAGAAGCGCCCTCATTTTTGAGTGAGCCCAAAACGATGCCCACTTCACCCGCTCTCAACGCATTGTCGCCTGACAAAGAATCAGCGGCGAAGTCCCGGAACAAGGCAGAGGTAGTGATTTCGCGAAGTCTCAGGACATAAGAGCCCCGTTGTCGGGATGACGGCGCTCCTGATTCGGCTTTGATCGCAAAGTAAACTTCCGAACCGTTGCCCTTGACAACGGCTACAGGGTCGCGACCGATGTAGTTGGAGGCGACAAAAAGCACTTGGTTGGCAGAAAGCGGCTGACCGTTAGCATCCGTTACCTGCAACTGAGCATCCAAAGGCGAACCTGTCTGCCACGCCCTAACTTCAACCCAGAAAACTTTGCCTGCGGGTAAGTTGGCTTTGAACCAATCTTCATCACCAGCAGCCAAATATGCCCGTTCAGTCGTTATGTCCGTGCTGACCAAAGTGAAGGCAGCGGTTGGAATGTTGTTAGGCTCATGCGGGTCAACAGGCGAAACTATTCGGACAGTTGCTGGGCTGGTGGAAATCGTAAAAGCGTTTTCCGCACTGATTTGCGCTTCAAGCCTTGCCTCTCCTTCCAATGCAGCCCCGGCTTTGAACCTAAGAGTGACGGTTTGACCGACAGCGACTCTCGCCAATGACCAGCGAACTTGCCTGTTGACAGCATCAAAAACGCCGCCGTCTTGAGGCGTTATGGGTGACAATATTGTCGGGATGCTTGGAACAATCACGACCACATTGGTGGCATTAGCGTTTCCTGAGTTAACAACGCGAACTGTGAAGGTCACTGTGTCACCAACGGTTGCTTCAGGTGTGGAAACCTCAAGGGTTGAATTGGCGAGGTTGGGGAAGCCGATGGGGCGAGGTGGCGGGATTTTACGCAGTGCCTCAAAAGCGTCTATGCGACCGCTCCCGTAATCGTTGTCCTTGCCGGGACGACCCAGATCAACAGCCGTCTCCTCTAATGCCCGCTTGAGGAAGTCAACATCAATCTCGTCGATGCGCCTGTTCTTGATGGCAAGGGAAAGCATCAATGCGACAGTTCCAGCAACATGCGGGCACGCCATTGATGTTCCCATCCAACTTTCGTATCCGCCACCGGGAACTGACGAGTAAATGTCAACACCTGGCGCCGAGACATTAGGCTTGATTATGTCGCCAATGCCTTCCCAGAAGACCGGACCTCGGCTCGAAAAGTCTGCAATTCGGTCGTTAATGTCCGTAGCACCAACACCAAAAGCCATCGGATAATCGCCGGGAGAACCCGTTGTTCGTGGATTTGGACCTTCGTTGCCAATTGCGAAGGCTGGGAAGATTCGGGCTGCAATCCAAGCGTTGATAATGTCACGGTATTCAGGTATCATCGTCGGGGAATCGCTTGAACCTCCCCAAGAGTTGTTCACCACATCAGCACCATCATCAGTGTTAGGGTCGCCGTCAGGGTCCATCACCCATTGCATGGATGCTATAATCCATTCAAAGGTTCCAATACCTGAAGCGTCAAAAGCCTTTGCAGCAATCAAAGTAGCCTTAGGAGCAACCCCGATGTGCACACCGCTGGCGTTTCCACCGGCAATCGTGCCAGAGACATGCGTTCCATGTCCTTCATCATCGTATGGAGTAGGTTGACCATTAACAGCGTCAAACCAACCGTTTTGGAGTCGCAATTTCCCCCGCAAGTCTGGATGGTTGGGGTCAATGCCAGTATCAATGACGCCGACAACAACACCTTCACCCTGAACTTGGAATGTCTGCCAAGCCTCAGGCACTCGGATTTTCTGCAAGCCCCAAGTGAACGCTTGTTGTATGACTGTGCGGGAGGAAGGAATCGGTCGCGGCAAAGTTACAGTGGTGTTGGGGCGAATAGCAGCGACGGCTGGATGACGCTCCAACGCTTGAAAAACTTGCTGTGTCCCTTCAACGGCGATAGCGTTGATTATCCAGAAACGACGATAACGGCGAACTTCACCTTGCTGCTTCCACGCTTCAAGTTGCGGGATAAGTTCCCGTTGACTTTGCTCCGCAGTTTGCATCAACAGTCTCTTGACGGCAGTTCGGTTTCCGAAGACTGCTGCGAGGTTGGCTTTCGCTTTGAGGACGACAATGCGGGTTTCATATTGTGGAGTTTGGGAGGGGAGAAACTGCCGTGTCACCAAAACCCCAACAAACACCAACCAGACCAAAATCAACACTGAGCGTCGCCAGTTCACCATAGTTTCGCACCTCCCCATTTTTCTCCCAAAGGCATAGCAAAAACGCCACCTTCGTTTTAGCGCAACTTGGGCGATATGTCAAGAAACGGGCGCTGAAATGCCGACTTTGCTCTGCATTTGGGGGCAAATTTTGAGCCTCTGCCCCTTCGTGCGATACGAAGCGAAAATCCAATGCATTTGCATTGCGCATCCTTTTTCTGCCCTCATGCATCAATGGTTGTGGGCGCGACAGAGATGCAGCGCCCTTCAAACCACAAAAAGGGTGCGGGGCAAAAAATCCCCCACCCAAACTGCAAGGAGGTCGATGCCGTATAGCTATCTTGAGCGAACGCGACAGAAGGAAGTTGCAGGAAATCTTCCGCAGCAGGTTGGTCAATCCAGTCAGGCTCGTCCTGTTCACGCAGGAACAAAGGCTGGTCTGGACGCCTTGGAATCAACCGTGCCAATTCTGCAAGGAAACGGAACAGTTGGTCAAGGAACTGAGCGAAATCTCCCCGTTGATTGAAGCGGAAGTCCATGACTTTGAGCGTGAAAGCGAGTTGGCGGAACAATACGGGGTTGACAAAGTGCCAGCCATAATCGTTACCGACGGCAACGGGCGTGGAAACATCAGGTTCTTCGGCATCCCTGCAGGCTTGGAGTTCACGACGCTCATTGAGGACATCTTGATGGTCTCTCAGGGCAGAACGAACCTGAGCGATGATGTTCGGGCTAAAATCAAAGCCATTGACAAGCCTGTGCACATTCAGGTTTTCGTCACGCCAACTTGCCCTTACTGCCCGAGAGCGGTTCTCACCGCCCACCAATTTGCGATGGAAAATCCCAATATCGTTGCCGACATGGTTGAGGCAACTGAATTTCCTGAATTGGCTGAGCGCTACGGAGTATTCGCCGTCCCGAAAGTTGTCATCAACGACGCAGTGAGTTTTGAGGGTGCTTTGCCCGAACACTTGTTCGCCCTCTATGTCCTCAAAGCCGTTGACCAACTCAGCGGCGAGGAAAGGCGAGAGTTTGAAGAGGTTGACCGCCAACTCAGAGGGATGGCGGATGATGATTGGGAACACGAGCATCATCATGACCATGACGAATTTGAGCACGAACACCACTTCCATCGCTACGAACACTGAAACATCGGTTAGGTCAGCGAGGTGATGGGGCATGGTGATGCCGATGAGCCTTGATTTAAGGCTTGAACTCCCGGACAGCGAACCCTACGATGTGGTCATAATCGGCGGCGGTCCGGCAGGACTGACCGCCGCCATCTACGCAGCGCGGGCAAACTTGAGAACGGTTGTTTTGGACAAACACCCCAAAGCAGGGGCGTTGGGGATGACACAACGCATTGAAAACTACCCGGGCATCCCTGAACCCATCAGCGGCGCTGAGTTGCTTGAAATTTTGCGCCGTCAGGCTATTCAGTTTGGTGCCGAGTATGTTCAGGCTCAAGTTACTGGCGTTGACTTGCTCAAAGACCCAAAGGAAATTTTCAGCAGCGCTGGCACTTTCTACGGACGAACTGTCATCATCGCAACTGGGGCGATGGGGCATAAGCCTTCCATCCCCGGCGAAGCAAAGTTGGTAGGCAAGGGCGTGAGTTACTGCGCCGTTTGCGATGCACCTTTCTTTGCGGGCAAAGATGTGGCTGTTATCGGCGACAACGATGAAGCGTTGGAAGAGTTAGATTTTGTCAGCAGATTTGCCAAGACCGTCTACCTGATTTCGCACCACAAAGAACCAAGAGCGTCTCAGGAAGCGATTGAGCGTGCCCGTCAACTTCCGAACATCGTTTGGCTTATGGGCACGCGGGTCGTCGCCATTGAGGGTGAGGAAAAGGTCACAGGGATTGTCATTGAGCGAGAAGGTGTCAGAGAGAGGTTGCCTGTTGCGGGTGTGTTCGTTTATTTGCTCGGAACAAAGCCTGTCACCGACTTCCTCAACGGTCAAGTTGAGTTGACGCCCCAAGGTTGTATCAAGGTTGACCCTGAGACGAAGATGACGAATGTGCCCGGTGTCTTTGCTGTCGGCGATGTGACATGTAAAGAAATTCGGCAGGCGGTTATCGCTGCCGCCGAGGGCGCTATTGCCGCTTTGGAAGCGGACAAGTTCCTTCGCAAACGCGCAAAGGCTCGTTCTGATTGGGCGTGAAATGGGTCTTTCGCTCTCCCCCTCGGAAACGCCTGCTTGGCTGACTGCATCAAAATTTTCATGGTGACTGAAGGCTATGGGGGAGCGGTTTATCGTCTTTGGGACGCACGGCAACACAACTTGAAGAACATTGACTTGGTGCTGCCGAAAGGCAGACACATCCTTAGCGACGGGGGGTGCTTTTTGATGACTTTTCGCTTTCAGGTCTGCTTTGAGCCTGAGGAGGACGGTGGTTACCATGCATATGTCCCCGCCTTGCCCGGCTGCCATTCTTACGGGCGAACGATTGAGGAAGCCGAACGCAACATCAAGGAAGCCATTTTGCTTTACCTTGACGGGCTGAAAAAACACGGTCTGCCCCTTCCTTCGCCGCAGGATGCCCCTTACCTGAAAATCGTGGAGGTGGCAGTGCGAGGTGAGAAGAGGCGGAAAGTTGCGACCGCTACCCGTTCGTGAGGTTGTACGAAGGCTTAAAAAGGTTGGGTTCGTGGAAGACAAGCAAAGAGGAAGTCATCTGAGGCTTTGGCGTCCCAGCGATAACAAATTGCTCATCGTGCCCATTCATCCGGGAGACTTGCCCAAAGGAACTTTGAGAGGGATCATCAGAGACGCTGGCTTGACTGTGGAGGAGTTTAACCGTCTTGACCCGTGACACTCTTTGCAATCCGTTGCATTGCGAACCAAAATTGTCATCACGGTGATAGAGCCCATGAGCGCTGAACGGTTTATCGTCATTCGGGGTGCACGGCAACACAACCTGAAAAACATAGACTTGGTGCTGCCGAAGGAAAAACTCATCGTCATCACGGGCATTTCGGGTTCGGGAAAAAGTTCGCTGGCTTTTGACACGCTTTACGCTGAAGGGCAGCGCCGATATGTGGAGAGTCTTTCCGCTTACGCGAGGCAGTTCTTGGGTCGGTTGGATAAGCCCGATGTTGACTTCATTGAGGGGCTTTCGCCTGCCATCAGCATTGACCAAAAAGCGATGCATCATAACCCCCGTTCAACTGTCGCCACAGTGACCGAGATTTACGACTACTTGCGACTTTTGTTCGCTCGCGTTGGAACGCCTCACTGCCACAAGTGCGGTCGTCCCATCATCCGCCAAACGCCAGAGCAAATCG
>Ga0080007_1084558_pt1 | contig 62062 bp, 64 predicted proteins | sample OctOCTMetagenome_FD_69210 | JGI IMG/M metagenome (GOLD analysis project Ga0080007, IMG submission 69210) | Hot spring and microbial mat streamer communities from Octopus Spring Streamers, Yellowstone National Park, USA - OCT_B (SPADES... | ecosystem: Environmental > Aquatic > Thermal springs >...
CTAACCATATCCTCTTTATCAAGATCCTCGAATACATGGATGGAGTTTTGGAATAGCATTCTCAACCCTGCTGAGGGCTTGTTTATAAAGTCCTTCTCCCTATTCCTCCCCCTTCTAACATACTTCTCATAATTCTCTTCTACCCTTCCTCTGTGCTATAGGCTTCTTCCTCTCATAAGTGATCTTAATGCTCTTGAGAGGCTTTAGATCTACATGTATAAAGCCTATTGATGGCTCGTAGCCATCCAGTAATAGTCTAGTTGCTATCCCATCCAATAACCCTTCTAACATAGATCTCCTCGGAGCTTTGAAGGGGATAACTACTCTGTCGTCAAAGATTATAGCCTTGCCGACAGCCCAGCCTCTAACCCTGTGCTCAAACCATGTTGATTTCCAGGGTATTGAGGGATATTCCCCTGGTTTTAGAGTTATCCTTATGCTCTTAGCCTGGTAATCTATCTTAATAAGCGTGGTCTTACATCTAGCGAATCTCCTCCTAATCCTCGGCCTTACCCTCCTAGCCCTCCCCCTCAAATATCTTTTTCCCAAGACTCGATTATGGAGTAGGCTGTTCTAATAACAGCATCAACTTAGTGTGCAGCGTAGGGATTATCCTTCATAAGCATGTCTCTGAGGCGTTTCTTAAAAGCCCTGCCCCTCGGTATTACTGGGATTCTCATCTTCAAACCTCTGATCACGACCGGCTTTTTACCTTTTCTAACAAGCTCTTGCAAGCAATATCTCCACTCAATATTATCCCAGATCATATCTATATCATATCTATAGCATTCTGCAGAGCCTTGACGTATCATGTTATCAGCTTCGAGGCCCTATCATTCCTGAGGTACAGAATATGCCCTGACAAGCTCAAGGATCTGGCAAGCCTTCTTAGGTCTCAGCAAAACCGCTCCATAAAAAGAATATATTAACCCCTATAAACTTTTATGAAAACCAAAACAGTTTCTTGAGGCATTATATCTTGCTAGGAGGGTAGGAAGCTTATAAACAACTACACTCGATCATAAAAATGCAAGCTAGAAGGATGGGGCTTCATGGGTTATGAGCTCAGCGAGTCTCTGCGACATCTTAAGTCCTGATCCTGTGAGAATAGCCATTGAGCTGCTGAGGTTAAAACCGTTCTGTATAGCCTTTATAAAACCTGCTATGGAGGTGGCCGATGTCGGCTCAACTATAAGGCCTCTAGCTAGCAGCAAATTTAGAGAATGTTTTATCTCACTATTGTTTACAACAATCACATCTCCCGATGTCTCTTTGATAGCTTCGATCATCTGTTTAAGTCTGGGAGGCTTGTCAAGTGATATCCCATCTGCTAAGTTCTCGCCCTCAGAGGGTAGCTCTTCTCCTTTTAAGGCTCTATAGATGGGGTGAAAGCTTGTTGTTTGGACAGCTATGAGCCTTGGGATCTTTTTTCTATATCCATGTCTCACAAGCTCTTTAAATCCTTGATACAGCCCTAGGAGAAGCGTTCCACTAGATGTGGGGATAAATATTGCTTCTGGAAGCTCGTCTAGTTGGTAGTGGATCTCATATGCAATAGTCTTCATAGCCTCGACGTAGTGGGGCAGCCATGTGTGAGGGAGATATGCCCCGCCCTTTTCAATAGCAATTTTAGGGGCTAGATTGGCAGCATGTTCTCTAGTCTCAGCTAGTACGATCTCAGCTCCACATAGCCTCAGAAGATCAAGCTTGCCCTTGGGAGCGGTTTTCGGAGCCACTATAACAGCTCTCAACCCATAGGCCCTTGAATAACAGGAGGTGGCTATGCCAGCATTTCCCGAGGAATCCTCTACAACTATCCTAGCCCCCCTAGAAAGAGCCATTGAGATGGCAAGGGCAGAGCCCCTATCCTTAAAACTCCCAGTTGGATTTTGATGCTCAGTCTTGATCATGATATCTAAGCCCTCAAGCTTAGCAGTTATAACCCTTGTCATACCTTCTCCAAGGGTGACTTTATACCTATATTTCGGGAGACGTTTTGAGAAACACCATATGCCGCTTCTACATTTGAGAAGCTCTTCAGGTTCCGGAAGAGCCTCTTCAACCACATATTCAAGCTCTAAGGGCGAGCCACATATCGGGCATGAATGTATGTTTAGCCTTTCCTCACCCCTCCAACCACAGGATCTGCATATGAAGAATACGTTATCCGGTGTCTCCTCCAAAGCATAGCCCCTCTAAAACCCTTTACATCTTTATATCGAGCTCTCTTGATCTACCCGATGGATCCTCTATTATTAATGTAAACCTTTCCTCACCCTTCATAGCCCTCTTCATCCATTCAACCACCTCACGACATCTTTCAGGATTCTCTGTTTCACCACACAGAGGCTCTAGATGATCTATATATTTTTCTAGAAGCCCATCAACTGTTGTGATTTCATCCACAGCTGCCGATCTAGGAGTGCTTACAAGACCTATCTCAGGGATATATATTATAGCATCTCTTGACTTCAGAAACTTCCTCGATAGATCGCTGGGACTGTTAATCTCAATTACAACCATCTTCTCTTCACCAATATTCTCTGGAATCTCCTCAAAATATTTATAACCATGCTCAGGACATATAATAGCTATGGAGATCTGATCCCCGGCAACAGGATCTCTTCTCTTCATAACTCTCATTATACCTCCAACACCGCATTGAGGATCATCTATTGGAACCTCCAATAAGGTATCTGAAGAAGACAATAGCATCTCCCAGATATATCGTGAAATAGGATGAATATATCTAATATATCTAGATGATTTTATAGAGGGTTCTCCGATCTGCGGCCAGCAATTATAACCAAAAGCTCTACTCTCTAGCGGATGGATAATTAATATAGCTGATAAGAGTATTGTGCATAGCTTCTCAAACTATTTATTATCTCCTCAACGCTCTCAGCGGTAGACAGTATCAGGGGTATCCCTTCTGCTTCTGCTAAGTATATTGCTAGAGGATCCACCCTTTTTGTACCGTGAAGAACCACCGAAGCTGGCTTTATTGGGGCAACCCTTATAGCAATCATGGGGGATCTCCCGGTAGTGACTTTTGTGAATATCAGTGCTCTCTCTGACGTCATCCCCATTATCTGCCAGAACTCGTTGCCTGACAGGCTTGAGATCGCTTTTATCGAGTCTATTATCGTGTAGCCGTAGAGCTCTCTATGCTTATATGTGGCATTTAGCAATATCCCCTTCACCCTTGTCACAAGCGTATCTATCCCCATGGGGACTTCGAACTCCCTTGAATCGAGGATAGCCTCTATATTAAGGCTAAAAGATCTAGCTAAGTTTTTTACCGTTTGATAGCTCCTCATAGCATCAAACCTGATTAGACTCTCAACATATCTCTTAACAAACTTGGCTCCAGGGCTTCTCCTGCCCTTTTCATAGTCGCTTATAACGCTCTGAGATACTCCCATAAGCTTTGCTATGTCACCTTTGGATGCACCAAAGATCTCTCTCCACTTCTTAAGCCCCATAGAAACGTCATTGCTCCACACAATATCCCCAGCTATCCTCCTCGCCACGTCATCTATAATGTGTTGCGATACCATATCCTCCCAGGAATCTATATAATGGGTTTTTTAATATATTATGTTTACACCGTAGGATATTTTTCTTAAGCACTAGATCTGCTGGATTTATACTTGTTTAGTCTAGTTATATCTGGGGGACAATAGGATTGATTGCAATAATCGGTGCCGGCAGGGTTGGTACTGCCGCAGCTATGTATATATCTATGATGGAACTCGATGATATGGTATTGATAGACGTGATCAAGGGGAGACCCCAAGGAGAAGCCCTAGACCTCGCCCATGCTCTCTCCATACTAGGTAAGAGCGTTACTGTCTATGGATCTAACGATTATAGGGATATAAGCGGGGCGGATCTAGTGCTCATAACAGCAGGATTTCCCAGAGGTCCTGGCATGACGAGGGAGGAGCTGGTGGCTAAGAACGCTGAGGTTGTTGTTGAAATAGCTAGAAACGTGCTGGAGTATGCACCAAACGCTGTAAATATAATAACAACTAATCCTCTAGATGCTATGGTCTATCTTCTCTATAAAGTCTCCGGTCTTCCTAGAGAGAGGGTTATAGGCTTTAGCGGGGTGTTAGATGCTGGGAGGATGAGGTACTATATATCTAGGAAGCTCTCTATATCGCCTGCATCAGTCGAAGCAATAGTTATTGGGCAACATGGAGAGAGAATGCTCCCTCTGCCAAGGCTCTCAACTGTGATGGGCAAGCCCCTGACGGAGATGCTGAGTAGGCAAGAGATAGAGGAGATCACTAAAGAGACCATACAGGCTGGGGCAAGAATTATAGAGCTTAGGGGATATAGCTCTAGCTATGGGCCTGGCGCTGGCTTAGCAATAATGGCTGAAGCTATAAAGAAAGATCAGAACAAGGTATTCCTCGCAAGCGCTTGCCTAGAAGGAGAGTATGGATATAGAGATGTATGCGTGAGTCTCCCAGTAATACTTGGTAGGGGTGGCATTAAAAAGATATTAGAGCTCTCACTCACAGATGAGGAGAAGAAGATGTTTGATGAAAGTGTAAAGACTATCAGGGCTAATGTTGAGCAGATACCGCCTAAATATCTCCAGAGGATCAAATAGATTTCAAACCAACAGATTTTTCTAGAATTTCCTAGTTACTCCTTATAATATGACAGCTGCATTATTTGAACCGAGTATTATAGCTGCTATCAGTCTCCCTATAGTGGATATGCTAATATATAAACTAGATTCAAGAAGATATAGAAATTAGATTTAATCGAATCGGTCCTTGAAAATTCTATTTAGAAGATCTTCTGCTTAATATCTGCTGAAGCTTAAGATATGCTGAGGTTGCGAACATCCTATTTATCTTTCTCTTAATCTCCATAATCTCTTTCAAAGTCAATAGTTCATCATCGCTGAGGTCTTGTGAGAATTTGTTGACAAGCTCTTCTACGTGACTCTCAGGTATATCTGTATATATTATATCTCCCTCATCAATATGTCTTCCTACAAGAATATCTCCTCTGATGGATATTGCTACCGACATTCCTATCCTAGCTATCTGGATAGGTTTTCCTGTGTCCTGGATCTGCATTATGTATCCTAGGCTTCTTCCATCATATCTCATGAGGGGATATCCCGGCTTTATAACTCCTCCCAACACCTCTACCCCAACGATCGCTGGATCGCTTCTTCTAAATATATAGCCAGGTATTACCCTTATCTTTCCAGGCCTGACAAGCCTGTCAAGCTCTCTTTCCCTCTCTCTCTTTTTCTCCTCATTCACCCATTCTATATAATCCTCGACGAGCCTGTATATGATGTTCCCCGAGAAAACCTTGATCCCCTGGGTCTTTATTACCTCCTCGGCATCCAGATTAACACCCACGTTGAAGAGAAGCACTACACCTAGATATCTGTCCTCTTTAGCCACTATCGAGGCCTCTATAGCCTCTCTCTTTGTCAGAGGCCCAACATCTGCGATCCTTATCTTAATGCCTCTCCTCTTAAGCATCGACGTTAGGGCTTCAAGGGTGCCCAAAGTGTCGGCCTTAACAACAACCCCTATAGTCTCTTGGGAGAATATCCTCAGGGATCCCATCTCTTCCATCACCCTCGACGCTAGCTTGCTAACCTCCTCCTCATTACTTGCAACAAAGATAGGGGATCCGGCTATTGCTTTTTCAAGGTTTGGAGCAGCTATCTTAACCCCTGCAGCAGCATATACCTCTTCGACAGATGTGAATCTATCTGTTGGAGCTCTCATCTCGTCTAGGGGTTTTGGTAGCAGGAGGGCCCTTACCTTGGTTATGATGGGGCCTTCGAAGCCCCCTAAAACAATTATATCGCCCCTTCTTATGATCCCATCATATATTATAGAATCTATAGTCATACCTAGACCAGGCTCTTCTTTAACCTCGAGCACCACCCCCCTTGCGGGACCCTCGGCATATCTTAGCCTCTCTTCGAGGAACTGCTGCGCGATCCCTGCTAGTACTGCGAGGAGCTCCGGGATCCCTTCCCCCGTCTTTGCTGATACGGGGACTATAGGAACCACCCTTCTAAAGTCTCTCACTCTATCGAATCTATCTGCATCTATACCGAGCCCCGCTAGGCTTCCGACAATAGTGTATATCGCTCTATCTAGCGTGTCAAGAGCCTTTCTATCCTGCTTTCTAGAGTTATCCATGAAGCTGGAATTTTCCTCAGATCTCCACCCAGGGATCTTATCGATCTTGTTGGCTGCAACCACAAAGGGTACATTTCTCTCCTTCAATATCTCAACACTCTCCACGGTCTGGGGCTTCACACCATCTGTTACATCTATTACAAGAACAGCTAGATCCGCGATAGATCCCCCTCTACGCCTTAGATTAGCAAACGCCTCATGACCAGGAGTGTCTATGAAGAGGAGCCCCGGTATTCTAAGCCTGAATCTTATGAACTTCTTAAGAGGCTCTGCTATGGCATCTATAACATGGGTTGGCACAAAGCTAGCCCCTACATGCTGTGTCATCTCACCAGGCTCCTTTTTGGTGACAGCTGTGCCTCTGATCTTGTCTAACAAAGTTGTCTTCCCATGATCTACATGGCCTAAGACAACAACTATCGGCGACCTTAACTTCTTAGTCTCCACCATGGTCTAGCTCTCCTCATCTACATCTATATATCTCTACCAGGTTAATGGGCTCGCAGGTTATTTCTTGTTTAGCAATATGTTTAAATACATTGTATGCATGGTCATTTGTTAGGATGTAGGGCACCAGCGATCAGCTATGCGGTGAGATATAGAGCCGGCCCAGGGTGGAAGCTCCAGCACTAGACTTCACAGAGTCTCCGCGAGGTGCAGGTGAGACTAATGACTCTAAGCCAAGAGTTATTCCCTACTCATAACACCTCTGTTAACGAGGAAACGCTAGTTATGGTGCTGACCTCCTCTCCCGCCTTCAGGTCATCATCCTTTTGATCGTCATTCCTTTCAGGCGGATCATCGGTTCCCCCATCTATTCGGGTTTACATTTGTCTTTGGGGGGCAGTGGGGGTGGCCAGAGATCCCCAGGAGTCCATCATCCTGGGCTCCGAAAAATCGAAACCCTAGAAGGCTTGTAAATCTCCATCTCCGCCCTGAAGGGCGAGGCTTTCAGTTGTAAATCTCCGTTGTTCTAGATCGAAAAAAGATAATTGATAAAAGCATCTATAGCTAGAGATAATAGGGGTATTTTGAAGGGCCTTTCGCTGAAGGTTGGTAGGGATTTCGTATTTCCAGGCTATGAGCCGAGATATGCTCGAGAATATTGGTTCTTGATCAGTCATGCCGATATCTATATAAGAACAGATGTATTTTCTAGAAGCTTTAGCGGTAGGGTTATCCATAGAGTGGAACTTTTAGATGAAAGAGACTATGTAGAATTAGATGCTGTTGATCTATCTATAAAAGGGGTATATGTAGATGGCTTCCCAGCTAGATATATATACGATGGATCCATGCTCTATGTGAGACTCCCGAGAAGTAGTTCTGGTAGACAGTATAGTGTTGAGATAGTATATGAGGCTAAACCCGTGAAGGGGCTTCACTTCATAATACCGAGGAGCGGAAATGACTATCCACAGGTTTGGAGTCAGGGGGAGTCTGAGGATACTAGATATTGGATCCCGATATATGATTACCCTAATATGAGGCTAACATGGACTCTAACAGCTGAAGTTCCCGAGACGTTTACTGTAGTGAGCAATGGAGATTTAGAATCCGTGGATGATGTAGGTAGCGGCTATAGAAGATGGAGATATAGAATGACATATCCTATGCCTCCATATCTAATAGCGCTAGCAATAGGGGTTTTCGATGAGATAGAGGATAGCGTTGATGGCATAAAGCTTAGATACCTCGTCCCCAAGGGCTTAAAAGCGATCGCTATGAACACGTTTTCTAAGACGCCTGATATGATTAGATTTTTTAGTGAGTATCTAGGCTATAGATACCCATATAACTCCTACACCCAGGTATGTCTCAAAGAGTTTATAGTAGGGGGTATGGAGAATGTGACAGCCACATTTCTCACAGAATGGACGCTACACGATGATATAGCCCACAAGGAATTCTCCTCAGATCCCCTCGTAGCTCACGAGCTAGCCCACCAATGGTTCGGAGACCTTGTAACATGTAAGGATTGGAGCAATATATGGCTTAACGAGAGCTTTGCAACATATCTAGAAGCTCTATATACTAGAAAGGATAAGGGGGAGGAGGAATTTATATATGAGCTATATGGAAACTTAAAATCGTATTTAGAGGAGTATAAAAGATACTCGAGACCTATAGTTATGAGGATATATAAAGATCCTGACGAGCTTTTCGACTCACACTCATACCCCAAGGGCGCTCTGGTTCTCCACACACTTAGAAATATTATTGGTGAGGAGAAGTTCAGGCTTGCGTTGAAGACCTATCTCGAGAGATATATGTTTAGGAGTGTAGATACAGAGGATCTTAGGAAGGTGTTTGAGGAGATAAGCGGAAGAGATCTTGAGTGGTTCTTCGATCAATATGTATATAGCTCAGGCCATCCAGTTATAAAGGTGAAGAGCACTTATGACTATAAAGAGAAGATGCTTAGGATTTCATTAAAACAGGAGCAGGGACAGGATAGCCTTGAAGTATACAGGATACCTGTGAGACTCCTAATTAGACACCAGGAGGGAGCTGCTGAGAAGATTGTTTTCATGGATAGCAGGGAGAAGATTGTGTTTATAGATCTCGACGAGCCCCCCCTCTATGTATGTCCTAACCCTGATTTCGATGTATTTGCTGTGTTTGATATTGAGTATGACATAGAGATCCTTGGGAACATGCTCAGAGATCCCCATATATATTGTAAATTACTAGCTATTGAAGCCCTCTCTAAGAAGACAGGTTCGAGGGTTGTTGAGATCCTATCAGAGGCCATTGAGAAAGAGATGTTCTGGGGAGTTCAGGCTGAGATTGCAAGGGCTCTAGGTAAGGTGGGGGGTGAAAGCGCTAAGAAGACCCTTCTCTCAGCACTTAAGAAGATCAGCCATCCAAGGGTTAGGAGGGCTGTGGTAGAGGCTCTGGGCAACTTCGTAAGTGATGAAGAGGTTGCGAAAGCCCTGCTGGAGGTTCTGAGCAACCCATCTGAAACATATTATGTTAGGGCTTCAGCAGCTTCTTCTCTTGGAAAGACAAAGGTTGGCTGGGCCTATAATGAGTTGATCAAGTATCTAGATACACCAAGCCATGTGGAGATTATAACTAGAGGAGTTATACAGGGATTAGCAAGCCTTGGCGGTGAGGATAGCCTAAAGGTTATAATGAGGTATTTAGAACAGGATAAACATACAATGGTGAGGGTCACAGCTGCAAGCTCTCTAGGCAAGTTCGCGGGAAGGAGGGAGGTTGTTGAGAAGCTAATAGAGATTGTGAGAAGAGACCCTAGCCATAGGGTGAGGATAGCAGCTATATCAGCTATGGAGGAGCTCAAATACCCAGACTTTATAGAGGTTCTTAATGAGGTTGCCGAGAAGGATCCCATAGGCTTTGTTAGGAGGAGGGCTAGAGAGGCTTCCAAGCGGATCAAAGATCATATGGAGAAGGGTGTTGAGTACAAGCATCTAAGAGAGGAGATCGAGAAGATTAGGGAAGAGAGTAGAAGGATCATCGAGAAGATCGAGAGGTTCGAGGCAAGAGGTGTTGGTGAATAGAGATGCAGATGGTAATCCTAGCAGGTGGAAAGGGTGAGAGGCTTAAGCCGATAACAGATACTAGGCCAAAGTCGATGACAATCGTTGCTGGAAAAACACTGATCCAGAGACTATTCGAAGCTGGCTATCACAGCGGTATTAGGAAGTTCATAGTGGTGACAGGCTATATGGGTGATCTTCTCTCCAAGCACGTTAAAGATCTATCATCTAGCCTGGGAGTCGATGTGGAGATAGCTAGGCAGAAGGAGGAAAAGGGCAGCGGTGATGCACTCGCAACGGCCTCTAGCTACATCACCGAGGATAGCATAGTCGTTTATGGCGATCTCTATGTAGAGAATAGAGTTATAAAGATGGTTGCAGACTCCCCATCCCCCCTTATAGTAGGTGTTAGCCATAGCGAGCCGTGGAACTATGGCGTTATAGTGGAAAGATCTGGAGAGGCTGTCAAGATCTTAGAGAAGCCCTCCCCAACCGAGATCAAGAATAGAGTGTTGATCAATGCAGGGATCTACAGGCTTTCCCCAGATATGGTGAGATATCTAGATAAAATCCAGGTATCGCCTAGGGGTGAGATAGAGCTGACAGACCTAGTAGAGATCCTATATAACATGGGTAGAGGGCTCAAGATTATCAGCATCAATGAGGAAGAGTGGATGGATATCGGAAGACCATGGGATGTGCTTGAGGCGAATAGAAGGGCTATAGAGAAGATAAGTAGCAAAGCTATATATGGGGAGGTAGAAGAAGGGGCAATAATAGAGGGGCCTGTATATATAGCTAGAGGAGCTAGGGTTAAGGGGCACACATATATAGAGGGGCCTGTATATATAGATGAATATGCAGAGATAGGGCCTGGAGCATATCTAAGGCCCTACACATATATAGGGAAGGGCTCTAGAATAGGCTTCTCAGTAGAGATTAAGGCGAGTGTAATATTCGAGGGTGCTAAGATCTCCCATTTAAGCTATGTAGGCGATTCTGTGGTTTGTGAGAATGTGAACTTCGGAGCTGGAACCATTATAGCTAATCTGAGGTTTGATGAACAGCCAGTCAAGGTCTGGATCAAGGGAGAGAGGGTCAATACTGGTAGGGTTAAGCTTGGAGCCTTCATAGGTGGCTACGTGAAAACAGGTGTAAACTCTTCGATCCTCCCTGGCGTGAAGATCGGTGCGTACTCGATCATATATCCAGGTGTTGTTGTATCAAAAGATGTTGAATATGGAGGTGTTGTTAAATCCTCTATATAGAGGAGCTTAGCTCTCCTTCTTCTCCATCTCGAGCTCTTTAATGACCTCTTTTATCGCATTCTTCAGACTCTCACTACTTCTAGCCCTCTGTCTCGGTCTAGCCCTCTTAATTAAAACCTCTAGCAATTGATCCTCATACGGAACACCTATAAACTCGACACGGCCGTTAATAACTATGGATGGCACAGAGCTCACAGCATATTTTTGCGCTATATCCATATTCTCATATGCCTCAACTACAATCGAGGTCACATTCTTAGAGCCCGCCTTGTATGCCTCATATGCAAACATGTTGGCCATTAGAACTGCGTAGGGGCAGTATGGGCATGAGGGTGTTACAATTGTCTCTATAACAACATCGCCGGGGATCTTCTTTATCCCCTCTATTGTCTCGGCGCTAAGGCCGCTCTCACCCTGGCTTATCCTTATGAGGGTCTCTACAAAGGCCCTTATCTCCTCGCCGGCGGGGATTCCATAGTATTTTATAGCTCCTTCGAGGAGTATGATTGTTGGGTATCTATTTATATTATACCTCTTTATCTCATCTGTATCTATCTCCTCCTCATAGATCTTTAGATCTATTAGCTTTCTCCCACTAATCTCTGGAGACTCATCCCTAATAGTCTCAAGCATCCGCCTAGTCTGTTTACAGAAATCACATCGATCGCTTAAAAAGAGCTTCACAATAACAGTATTCTTCATATCAGTTAGCGCTTCTCTCAGAGCCTGCCTCTCATATTCGTCAAAATCCGTTTTAAAGCCATAATATATCGACATTTGGGTCAACACCTTAATAATATATAGATATGCTGGCTTATAAGCAGGCGCCTAACTTTCGATATACGGAAGGCGGTTAAGGTTAAAAGAGCCGATACTTTACCAGTGTTGAATGGTTATGAGGGAGATCGAGACCCTGGTGAGGAGATACCTAGCTATCAGATATGCAATTGCAGGTAGCTATGACGATGCCGAGGGAGCCATATACTATCTCAGTGATGTAACCGGGGAGCAGATCTTGTGGAAAGCAATTAGAACTCCGGCTAGCTATAGACATGATATACCAATACCGTGGGAGAGGAGGATCAACAGCTACAGGCCGTCGCCCACAGGCTATATAGCATTTTCAACAGATGTTGATGGAGATGAGAAGTGGTCTATCTATATAGCACGTGGAAATGTTATAAAGCTTGTAAGCGGTGAGGATGGAACGATAAACAATCTAGGAGAGTGGAGCCCGAGTGGCAGGTATTTAAGCTATAGCTCTAACTCGAGGAATGGTGTTGACTTCGATCTATATATATATGATATACACACAGAAAAATCCTCCAAGATCCTTGAGAACGATGGATTATTAAGCCCATCTAGATGGATAAGCGATGGAGAGCTTTTAGCTGTAAAAATGTATACATATCAAGATACAGATATTCTTTTAATCAGAAGAAGCGACGGATCTACTATAAATCTCACCAAACACAGCGGTGAGGCTCAGAATAGGAGTCCGATACCAATAGACGATAGGTTCTTTATCTTCATAACAAACGAGGGCGAGGAGTTTACAGGGATCGCTATATATGATCTTGAAAAGAAGAGCTGGAAATATATAGTTAAGGAGAGCTGGGATGTCGAGTTAATAGACTATAGAAGTGGAGTGCTAGCCTATGTGGTAAACGAGGATGGCTCAAGCGTGTTTAAGCTATACACCCTTGGGGGTAGCTCGAGCATAGAGGTGCTGAGATTATGGGGAACCATAGATGATATAGATCTCTTCAATGGTGGAGCCTTACTATCTATCAACTCGCCTAGACATGGGCAGGAAATATTTATAACAGATTTCTCAGGTCTCCTCGAAAGGGTTACCTATTCGCCTAAAATAGGGATTTCGGAAGATAGCTTTATCTCGCCAGAGAGATTCACATATAGATCTTTCGACGGTCTTGAGATCCACGGGCTCCTATATAAACCCTCTAAGACCTCTAGAGAGCCCTATCCAGCTGTGATCTATCTACATGGTGGTCCCGAGTCGCAAGAAAGGGTTGTCTTCAACAGGATTCACCAGGCTATCCTCTCACTCGGCATTGCAGTTATAGCGCCTAATTACAGGGGATCCTCCGGCTATGGTAAGAGCTTTATACATCTAGACGACGTTGATAGGAGGATTAATGCTGTCCACGATGTATACCATGCTGTCGAACATCTCTCCAAGAAGGGGGAGATAGATCCTAGCAGGCTCTGCGTTATGGGAGGCTCCTATGGAGGTTACTTAACCCTTATGATGCTATCCATATACCCCGATATGTGGAGATGCGGCGTCGAGATAGTAGGGATAGTTAATCTAGTAACGTTTATAAGGAATACTGGGGCTTGGAGGAGGAGGTATAGAATAGTAGAGTATGGAGATCCCGAGATTCACGGTGATATCATGCTTAAGCTGAGCCCGATAACATATGTAGATAGGATAAAAGCGCCGCTAATGGTGATCCATGGAGCAAGGGACCCAAGAGTTCCGGTTACCGAGGCTGAGCAGCTTATAGAGGCTCTTAGATCTAGAGATAGGGAGGTGAGATATATAAGGCTTGAAGATGAGGGGCACGGGGTATCGAAGGTTAGAAATAGGGTTAGGGTCTACACTGAAGCAGTCAAATTCATATATAGCAATCTCATAGAGGGGTCTCATAGCCAGCTTTCTGGGTAGAAGTAAAAGTTGGGAATGCTATATAAGAACTCAACACCTTTTATATATGGGGAAAGCTGGTATAGGCAGGATTATAGATCTACACTATATAATATCGAGAATAATAAATAAGTACATCGGTAGTCTAGACCCTAGAGATGTGTATGAAAGGGAGCTTGCTAACACCCTTATCTTTCTCAGAGAGAGCATGTGGAGATCCTGTGGCTCCTCGGGGGGGCTATGTGGTGAGGAGGTTGTAATAGGCTCTCTTGATCTTCTGAAGAATAGCTATAACCTCCTAGTTTTGAGATCCGGCGCTCCTTACTACGTTAAAATGAAGATCTATAGGATATTCAAGGATTTAGTGGATGAGATAAATAGCTATGGTAAGAAGAACCTAGGACACGACCTAGTAACAACTGAATGGCTGAGAGAGCCCAGGCTATATAGGCTTTTAGTGAGGGTTAGGGGTAAAAACATACCTAGAGAGGCTGTAGTTGAGGTTATAGGCCACAACCACTACTCTGAAAAGGATAAGGTTAACCCCAGGGAGAATATATTTAATCTAGCCGAGGGTGAGTACCTAGTTAGGCTCTCTATAGAGGGGAATGTAGCCGCACAGAGGCAGATCTTCCTTGACAGGGATTACGAGGTAGAGTTGGTGTATCAGGAATCGCCTAAGGTATCTCAGAAGCAGAAGCTAGTAGAGACGAGAATTGCTAGAAAGGTTTTCACATATCCCGGCGATCCTTCTCTAAAGATTTTATATATATCAATAGCTTTGATCGCTTTATCCGCGATTCTCCAGATGCTGAGATAAGATCTTGGGTTGGAAATGAATATAATATCCCCTAGATACATGCATATTCTGGGAGAGAAATGCCGCTAGAAATCCTGCCCAAGATCAGGATAGAGAAGAGGACAGATAGGGAGCTGATATTCACCTTAACAGGGGATCAGCATGGAATACCTAATCTAATATCTAAGCTAGCCATTAGAAAACCCTATGTTAGCTATGCAGCCTACATAATAGATCATCCACTTACATCACAGCCAAAGGTAGTTATAGTAACAGATGGCACAAAGGATCCCCTTGAGGTTTTGCTCGAGGTTTTAGAAGAGGCTAAGCAATACGCTCTCACCATGAAGAGAGAGGTTGAGGAAAAGCTATAGATGATCGAAAGCTAATGCTAAATATGCTGTAGAGTAATATTTGGTGAGGCCTTGGGTGTGTAGCATGTTAGTAGGTGTTATGAGCGATAGCCATGACAATCTATCGAAAATAGATTCCGCTGTTAAAGCCTTTACAGAGGCTAAGGTTGATATGATCATACATTTAGGCGACTATATAGCCCCATTCTCTCTAGCGAGGGTTCTTAAAAGCGGGATCAGATTCATTGGTGTACTTGGAAATAACGATGGTGAAAGGCTAGGGCTTAAGGAGATCGCTTCCAAAGCTGGGCAAGAGCTCCAAGATCCTCCCTATGAGATGACGATCAATGGTAAAAGAATCCTATTGCTCCACGGCTTTGGCCCGAGGGACAGAACTGTAGGGATTGTCGAGAAGATCGCTAGGGGTGGTGGATACCATGTAATCCTATATGGCCATACCCATGAGGTAGATGTGAGGGTCGAGGGTGGAACCCTGATCCTAAATCCAGGAGAGGTTTTTGGAGGTCTCAGTGGGAGATCCACTATAGCTATATTGGATCTAGATATAATGAAGGCGAAAGTGATCGATATATAGCGATTAAAACCAAAACCTTCTCTGGGGCGATCACAACATGGGATCTCAGCTAAAAGTATATGTAGATCCGAGATGCAGTATTATTCCAAACAAGGTTGACGGCTTGTATATAGATTTAAGGAGTGTTGATGAGATCTCTCCATCACATATAATTGATTCTATGAAGGCTGTTGGGATAGATCCAAAAAATACGCCAAAGCTAGCAGAGATCATAGCTGTTATAAATCCTGAAAAGCCTCCGCAAGGATTAGGGCTCATAGGATCTCTGTGGAAACTTATAGTAGCAATAGATCTAGGGCTTGTTGGAAGCATCACGACTCTAGAGATTGCACAGAGATCATTTAAAAATCTAGCTGTAAGGATAGATGTAGATAATCTGAGATATAGCATCAGCTTGATAGCTCTTCTAGTACCGGATTTTACGATAATACCAAGATGCTCGCCAAACATCATAAGGGATCTAAAGATATATGCAGGGGCATCTACTGGAGAGATCCTTGTCGAGGGGTGCAGCGAAAAAGAGCTAGAGAATATAATGTATCTGGTAAGTGGCATTATAATTAGCTCTAAACACCTTACTAAGTAGACCCGTAATAGAGTCTTTGATGCTGTTTTAGATCATTTCTGTGATTTCTTGGCACTATTTAATATTACCTCTATAAGGCTTTTAAATATATATTGAGCTTTGCCCCACATCATTTAAGTAGAATTTTTCAATCTAATGCGAATATATAGATATAATTTAATATATATTTCAGATCTATTAATATTATTTCTTATCTTATGAGGATTAATAGATAATATTTATTATTTACACATGGATTTTGTACAAGCTATATAATTATGAATATCTCTCTATAATATTAAATAAGGTGATCGCAATAACGTATGTAGAGTTTTCACAGGTTGAAATGTTTGTAGAGAGGTTAAATAATCTTAGGGGTGATAGGGCTAGTAGGAATAACAATGTGAATCCTGTTCTGATGGTTGCCATCCTGGTCACGATCTCTGTAATAATGTCTGGAGCATTTGCTTCCTATATAATTGGGATCTTTCAAGATGGTATAAAGCCTAAAGATATTAGTATTAGTGTTATAAATGTTACTAGGCTCGAGAGTTCCGGTGATAGAGGGGTGTGGAATGTATATCTTAATATGTTGAATAGGGGTGAAACCTCTCTTGAGATTATACATGTTGAACTATATGTTGGAAATTCAGAGATCTATCCTAGCACAGCTTTAAATTCAAACATTTTATCCCCAATTGTGATCAGGCCAGGGGAGTCCAGATTAATTGGCTTGTTAATCGCTAATCATGGCGCCATTATCAACAGATCTGGAGATTCGCTGATATTTATAGGTGATGCTATTAATGAAGGTACGTGGATCACTATTAAGTTAACAGACAACTATGGAAATAAATATTATGTTAGCCTACAACTACCATAAAACCGGTGGTCTGTGACTAGGGTTCCCCATATTTTACTGTTATAGGTTTTTGTTCATGACTTGCATGAGGTTTAGCCCACATCTGATTATAGCTGCTATTGCTGCTAAGCTCTAATATCTTGTCTGCTAATATATTGAGGTGGTCATATGATCAAAGCTATTCTTGATATGGATCCAGGGGTTGATGATGCTGTAGCCCTTATAATGGCTCTGGGATTAGGTGATATTGAGGTTTTAGGTGTTACGATTGTTTCTGGGAATGTATATGTTGATCAGGGGTTAGAAATGCGCTGAGAATCCTCAGCTATCTGGGGAGGAACGAGGTTAAGGTTTATAGGGGGTCTGAGAAGCCTCTTATAAGGGATCTAGTAACATCAGAGCATATCCATGGAGCAGATGGGCTTGGAGATTCCGGGATCCCCGAGGGTAGTGGGAGGGCTGGTGATGTGAATGCTGTGAGCTTCATAGTGGAAACTCTTAGGAGGGAAAAGGCCTTTCTAGTTGCTACGGGGCCTCTAACAAATGTTGCTAGGGCTGTGATGGTCGATCCTGGGATTATTAGAAATGTTGAGGGAGCCATAGTTATGGGGGGAGCATTTGGGTTAACTAGATATGGTAAAGGCAATGTTACACCCAGTGCTGAGTATAACTTCTATGTAGATCCTGAGGCTGCTAAGATAGTAATTAGATCAGGTGTAGAGCCTAGAATTGTTAGCCTAGACGTTACACAAGATCCCAGGGCAAGGCTTTTGAAGGACTATATAGATGAGATCAGAAGAATAGGGTCTAGGGCGAGCGAGCTAGTATATAGGATACTGCGAAACCCCATAGAGAAACACAGCTACTTCGAACTCCACGATGCAATAGCATTATCAACCCTCGTAGATCCGGAGGTGGTCAGGTTTAAAAGATTCCACATATCTATAGACACATGTTGGGAGAGGGGTAGAAGCAGGGTCGTCTCAGATCCCCGCGAAGCAGATGGGGCAGCATATGTAAGCTATGACTTGAACGCCGTGAGATTCTTTGAAATACTTAGGCGCTCGCTTAGATGAATACGCTCGATAGCAATTATTAAATATTTGTTGGCTTATTTAGAGATCTTCTAGATATATTTTATAGTATCAGCGGAAATGGAACGATAAAATTCAACGGAATAAGGAGACCCATAGCGTCCCTTAAATATTTCCTCTACCAACAATAACTTGGAGATGGTAGGGATATGGAGACAACATATATAAAAAAGATACTCGTGGTAGGAGTGCTAGCAGCGATAGCAATAGCAATAGGATATCCAGTCGCTGTATGGGCCTTAAACATAGCTAAGCCAGCAATTAGCATGAATAATTCTAGCAATAGCAAAGATTCAGACGACTCAGGTTTCGAAACAATATCTGCAGAGGATATAGATATAGAGGATCATGTGAAAGCATTTGGAAGCCAGATCCTAATATATGAAGAGAAGAGACATAAAGAGCATGGAGAGGCATTACACCATATATCACCACCAAAAGAAGTGCTCTCAGCAGTAGTCAACATAACAAGCTCAAATGTACAGAACGCTACTGAAGGCGATAGGATCGGGCTAGTGTTAACTAAGAGAGGAGGGAATTTCAGCCTACGCATACTAATCCATCATAAAGTTGATAATAGCAATAGACATAAGGTATACTATGTAATTACAAACAATACACGGGTTACAATAGGAAGCGATACAATAACAATAAGCGGTAATATAATGAATAGCACCATTCAAGGTTTTAATGTGGGATCAACAATAAATGTGTCAGTTAAAATAGGTAGCGCGTCAATAACAAGCGGAACATCAACAATTAGTGGAAACGTACTAGCACTGATATTTAATAGATAGCAATTAGAAAATAAATATTTTTTAAATTGTATTTTTAAAAAGACTCTATGTTTGTTTTTACATATATACTTACTTCTCTTCTATAAGAGGATCCCCGGTCTCATGTTTATGAAAATTTCTCTTCTATGTAGATCTTTAACGTATATTTATGTCTCTTTCCAGTTCTCCCGCTAGTCACTATATCTATTGCCTCGAGACTCTTGATCCTATCTCTCACAATCCTTCTAGAGGCTCTGCCCCTAATAGCCTTAACCCCAGGGGTTAACCTATGATATCTTAGAAAATATAAATTTGTATTTTCAATTACTTCCCACGATTAATGACCCCCTTTCAAGTGGCTGTGATCAATTTGTTCCAATGGAGCCCAGCATCGATCGGTTTTTCAAGGGTTGTTGTCTGTCATGATAACCTATCAAACCCTAGCTTGGATCTATGAATCGTTGATCGTCTGTGTTTCACTAGATTATGGAGGTGGAATAATTGAGTTATATGAAGATAGGCAGGCCGCTTTATATCTCGAGGTGGCTAGGATTGTTTAGATCACAATCTGATCACTAGGATATTATAATGATTATAAATGTGTTCATCTAAGAACCTCTTGGTGGATGCTATTGAGCGATGTTGAAAGGGTGAGGGAGGAATATATTAAAAGGCTTGAAGCGATTGTCGGCAAATTTGAGAATATAGTTGAAAGGCTTGAGAGGGGTAGCCCAGAGCTTTGGAAGGAGTTTAGAGAGGAGATCGAGGATCTCTTAGACGAGGCGAGGGAAGCTTTAGATAGAGTTAAAAGTGGGAGAAGCGACGTAGAAGAGATTAAGGAGCTGATGCCTCTCCTAGAAAGGATGATCTCGATGATTAAGGATCTAATAGGGGCGGCTATATCGCAGCTAACCTCAGCCCTTGATGGCAGGAGACTTGGAGAGGACATAGGATCGCTTTATGAAAGGCTTAAACAAGCTGGAATGCCGGAGAATCTTATTGCGGAGACTGTGAAAGAGTATACGAGGAAGAGACTTGAGAGCTCCCCAAACTTTCAGGAGATTGTGGATATGCTCATGAATAGATTTCTCTCGATAGATATACGGGGCATTGGTAGAGGACAAGTAGAGAGGAGGGAAAAGGGCTCTGACATATAGAAGAGCTCCGCAGGATCTTTTTTCTCTCCTAAACGAGATTATGTCTAGGCTTGACAGGATCCTCGAGCTTCTCTCGAAACTAGAGGAGAAGCTCACTCTAGAGAATATAGGCTCCGGAGAAGCCAGGATCGCAATTGAGCTTGCCTCAGCCCTTTCAATACCAATTATAAGGGCTCTGGAATATGCTGGAAGGGCATGGTATATAATCTCCAGATTCGCTGGCCTAGATCCCATATCCCAATCTATTATAAAGATCCTCTCGTCTTGCAGAAGCATGGAAGTTACAGAGATCTATAGGGGGCTAAACTCTTTTTCATAGTAGTAGGGATCCTTTTATATTCTTTCATTATTAATTATTGGTTGAAGTGGAGGTTTAGGGGCGAACAAGGTCTAGGGATAATGGCTAGGGGAAAGAGAAAGAGGGATAAGAGGTGGATGTGGGTTGCCAAGCCGGGAGATAAGATAGTTACTAGTGGAACCGCTGTTATACCCTCAAAGAAGCTATCTAGGAGGGGTTTCAGTGTATTGGAAGAGGTCGTGAATATATAGCGAGATGTTTGGAGACATGCTTCCCCATGCATCTAGGAATATTATCGAGAGCTACCATAGGCTTAAGAATGGGAGGTATCGAGTGCTAAGGGATATCTATCCAAATATACCATCCCACTATGTATGGCTTATGCCAAGATGCTGTTGAAAGGGTATCCTCTCTAAGGAGGAACAAGACTTAGGCAATACTCTAGAGAGATCTTCGATGAGTTGGTCAAGTATCTAGATCTGGGGAAAAGGGGTCTTAGGGGTAGGAGGGTCGTGAGATATCTCTGAAGGAGATTTTGGGAAATCGCTTGGCATCAAGTTGATCTTGAGATGATGGGGGCAAACTGGTGCCTAGGATCAACGGTGTCAGCCTATGGCTGGTCGATGACCACGTGTGGAAACCAATAGATGCCACTAAGATCAGGATCAATGGTGTTGAGAATATTTTCTTCACAAGCGCTGCCATCAACACCCATAGGGGTTGGATGCGCATAGATCTAGAGCCCTCTAGGGAGTTCTACAAGCTTCTTGCAAGAGGCTTCAAACCGACATCTCATGCAAAGATCAAGCTTGATAGGAGGAGTAGGAGAGTAGCTTTCCACCTATCCCTAGAAAAAGAGATCGAGATCTACAAGCCAGGGAATATTAAGCCCATTGATGTTAATGAGAATTCTGCAGCAACTCTCTACGAGGCATTCGCAGCAATCCTCGAGACAGATCTTGCTAAGACAACACTAGGCTATAGCTATAGGAAAAGGGGAGTATTAGAGGAGAAATGGATCCGATGGCAAAGATGCTGGAAAGGCTATGGAGAAGCTTAGGGAGGGGAAGAAGAGGGACTATAGGATGAAAACAGCAAAACTAATAGTCAGAGACGCCCTGAGGATTAGAGGAGTAATAGTCACCTATGAGCCCATAGAGATCATTAGGTCTCTGTGGAAGTGAAGGCTCCCTTAATGGCTACAGGGAAATCATAAAAATCCTGTGGATCAAGAAGCACAGCAAAAACAAAAGAAAATCAACAATCAATGACCATCAAGGAACATGCGGTCTATAGAGCAAAGGGTAAGAGAGCTTAAAACAAGAAAAGCTTCATTAAAGACCAGGATCCCAACTAGATAAAGACCAAATTATTTTATTATGGAGAAACAAGCCTTTTAAAAGTTAAAAACCAAGCTATCTAATAATGTAGAGGAAAAAATCTATGGGTGTTATGATAAGAATAGTTGGAGGTGCACATAAAGTTCACAAGATCCTGGAGGAGTACGTCAAGAAAGTAAAGGAGTATAATAAGCAGATAAGGCATACAGGCTTTTACTTAGAACCTGTCAAAATGGTTCCAAGAAGAGACCCTTTCGATAGTAGAAAGATCATAAAGTATGATTATTATTATGGCAAGTATTGGTATATATATATCAGCGGGAAGGAAAGAGGAAGGTATCTTTATCTGGGGACAACAAAGCCTGTTGAAACACTCCCAAACCCCCCTAGAAACCCCCTAGATGGAGTTAAGATAATATATGATGAAGAAGACATATTAATCCCTGAGGAGCAGTTTGAAAAAGTAAAGGATCTATTTAAAGGATATCCAAAGCTTAGAGAAACTTGGTGGTGATATAGAATACCGTTAACCCGAGAGCACTGACCTCCTCACTGCCTTGAAAGGGCGGGGTTTCCCCGGCCCTCTTACCGGCGGTTCATCTGTCCCCCAATCTATTCGGGCTTACATCTGTCATCCGGGGGGCAGTGAGGGGGTCAGAACTCCCCTAGGAGTTGCTTTGATCCCCAGCATCTTCAAAGCTCTTTTCCTAGTGTTTAGCTTTCCAACAACGACTCTATATGCTTCGAAGATGCATCTAGGGAATTTTGATCTTCTATATCCGTTCTCCTCCAGCTTTGAATCGCATTACGGGCATTTGCTTGATGTACCCCTGGGATCCACTATTGCTAGCGGTGCCCATGCTTAGCGGATGCCAATCGATCCACTTAACAAGCCTCGAATATCCCGTTGTGATCAGCTTCACCCTATGGTCTTTAGGCAATTTCCTAAGTGCTTTTACGAGCCCGGTGAGATCCTCTCTAGCCAATGCGTATTGAAGTTTCACAGCTAGTCTAACGATCTTTAGTGATGCTTCCTAGCCCAGTCCTCTAGAACATTTTTAGCCTTCCTATGATACGATCTAATCCTATTCACCATACCTCTCCTCCTCCAAGCTGGGTATCTAAGCGCTGAGTATTTCCTCTGTAGATTTTCCGTAAGGATCTTCCATCTATAGGCTCTATCAATAGCTGTTTCTATATCCTTGTTTATTTTGTCATCTCCATAGACTATTTTCTTCTCGTTGATGTCTATGGCTATGGTATCTCTTGGCCTGTATTGCTTAGGTCTGGGGATCCTCTCAGAGATCTACAGGATCAGCTTCCCCTCTCGATAGACAAGCCTCGCCTCTCTATTCTCAATTGATCATACCTCCTATCCCACTCAATGATCTTCATCCTGATCCCTCCTATGATCTCCACATAGCCATCTTCAATTCTATATCCCGATCCATGGTGCAACAGCATGACGAGCCTCTTAACCCTAGGCCTCCTACCCCTATGCGGGTTTCTCCTCTAAGCCTTTGCACTTGCAAGCGCACCCCTATAGCAGTCCAGAGCAATCCTAGATGGAAGCCCAAACCACTCTCTAAGCTCTCTGTAGAGCTATCTATGGGCATCCTCGATGGTCTTGCTCACTAGTTCTAAGAATATGCTTCCGGCTTTAGCTATTTTCTCACTTATATAACTATCTATGTAGACTCATGAATCGTTATGGAATATAATATTAACTTAACTTTTATCCATAGGTAGAGACTTAGGATTACTGATCGCTTTAAAGGGTGGTATCTAGATGCGATTATGATCTATGTTGTGGGATTTTTATTTGCTAGCATCTAACCTATAGAAATTAGGGCAAGTACCAAGACCGTCAAGAATGCTATAACAAGTGCTGTTGTTATTATGATAGGTATCAAGACGGATCTAATGTTCCTTCCTTTACCTCTAAATATAATTGGTATTGGTCCCACCAGGATAAAGCCTATAGATTCTCCCAACATACTTTTACTCTCCCCTTCTTTCTTATTTTCAAATGATCTGTTATGAACCATTAAATAAAAGATTCCCAGAAATACCAGGATGACGCCAATTATGAAAATGATTATTGCTAAAAACAGATGCGAGAGAACCATGGGTCCCTACAGAGTAATAGCATACGGGTTATTATTTATTATAAACTACACCATGTTATTCTGACCTCCTCCCCGCCTTGAAAGGGCGGGGGTTCCCCAGCCCTCTTACCGGCGGATCATAGGTTCCCCCCATCTATTCGGGCTTACATCTGTCATCTGGGGGGCTGTCGGGGTGGCCAGAGATCCCCAGGAGCCCGTCATCCTGGGCTCCAAAAAATCGAAACCCTAGAAGGCTTGTAAATCCCCATCCCCGCCCTGAAGGGCGAGGCTTTCAGTTGTAAGAGGATAAATGGAATATGGGGATAAGAACTGAAATTGAATAAAAATATTAGATAACATGAAGCCCTGTGAGCATCTGATCCTTAGGTAATACCCGCTATAAAGTGCTATGAAGAGATGCTAGGCATTGGACATAGTGGTAATATTTAGTAGGCTTTGATATATATTTATGGGGAGCACATGGGAAGCGAGGCTAAGCCTGTTAAGAGGATTAGGAGCATTGATGAATTGGACGTCTCGCCAAGTATAATAGCTAAGTTGAAAGACTCTGGCTATACTACTCTAGAGTCTCTTGTAACCGCTAGCGCTCAAGATCTCAGCGTGACTCTTGGAATACCCCTTCCAACGGCTATGAAGATAATAAATGCTGCACGAGAAGCCCTTGATATTAGGTTTAAGACTGCGAAAGAGGTTAAAATGGAGAGAATGAATATTGGTAGAATAACTACGGGAAGCAAAGCTCTGGATCAGCTGCTCGGAGGGGGTATAGAGACAAAGACAATAACAGAATTCTTCGGTGAATTCGGCACTGGCAAATGCTTCTCAGGAGATACAAGGATCTTGATGATGGACAGAGATAGAGGAGATCTGGCTACGACAAGGGTTGAAGATCTATATTACGAGTATTCCAAGAAATATGATGTCCAGAGATTCGATGGTGGAGAAGTTATATGGTTGAATAGGGTTGAAGAAAGGCATAGCTTTCTAGTCCCAACTATAGCACTAGATAAAGGGGCAAGGGTTTTCTGGGTAAAACCCGTTGCTATATATAGAGAGAAAATCAGGGGTATCACTAGTATAAGGCTGGCTAATGGATATAGAATCAATGTTACATTAACGCACCCAGTCTTGCTACTCCGAGAGGGTTCCTTTGTATGGCTACGTGCTGAATATGTTAGAGAGGGGGATCACATAGTTAGGATTACCGATAGCTATATGAATACTATAAAAGATCTTGGAAAAAAGATAAACGGTGATCCCGGAGGCAGATCTCTAGAGGCTCTAGAGGTTAGAGATGTTGAGCCGTTCTATTATAATGACTATGTATATGATCTAGTGATCCCCCCAACCCATAACTTCATAACCCCAGAGGGGTTAATCCTTCATAATACACAGATATGCCACCAGCTTGCTGTAAATGTACAGCTTCCACCGGAGAAAGGGGGTTTAGGAGGCTCAGCTGTATATATAGACACAGAGGGGACTTTCAGGTGGGAGAGGATCGAAGCTATGGCCAGAGGCAAGGGGTTGGATCCTGATGAAGTTATGGATAAGATATACTTTATAAGGGCTGTCAGCAGCGATCACCAAATAGCTATTATTGAAGAGCTCAGAGAGCTAATACCTGAGAAGAACATGAAGCTCGTTATAGTAGATTCTGTAACAGGGCATTTCAGAGCAGAATATCCTGGAAGAGAGAACTTAGCTGTGAGACAGCAGAAGCTAAATAAGCATCTACACCAACTGCAAAGCCTCGCAGAGGTATTTAATATAGCTGTGGTGATAACAAACCAAGTTATGGCAAGGCCCGATGTATTCTACGGAGATCCAACAGTAGCTGTTGGAGGACATATAGTAGGACATGCCCCAGGAATCAGGGTTCAGCTGAGGAAGAGCAGGGGTAATAAGAGAATAGCCAGAGTAATCGATGCCCCTCACCTCCCAGAAGGAGAAGCTATATTCGTAATAACAGAGACAGGAATAGCAGATGCAACAGAGTAGACTTAGTTCCTTTGAACCTGAATCCTCTTCCCAGAATTATAAAAGAAGGTCTCGCCCCTTAGCGTAGGAAGGAGGTCAGCTATTCTAATATGCTCTGCTCACACTTTTTCTATAGATCCTTTTAGTTCATAGTTATGGAGAAACCTCCTATTCCGCTCTCGCTATTACATCTAATTAGCAACTCTGGCTCCTCCCGCCCTGAAGGGCGAGGCTTCCAGTTGTAAATACAATGATTGAAAATCTCGGTATTGGTATCAGTCGTATAAATCAGAGTGAGATCAAATAACAAAGATCTGGGTGTAGAGCTTATCTAAAGCAACTTATTAACAGTCTTTTGAGATACCATAAGGTAATCACATTAATATTGGCAGTATCTATTGATTCCCACTTGAGATTTTGGTATATTTTTCTATAACTCTTCTAGCAGATCTTGACATTTCTTCTAACTTCTTCAGATCTTCTTCTATATCTAGCTGAGCGCCTCTTCTCTCTAGAAGCCTTCTTGCTACTAATAGGTATCTCTTTTCATCTTTGATCGCGCTCATCTCTATATACATAACCATTGCTACTATCTCTGAGGCTAGCTCTTCGTCGATGGGCTCTTCAGAGTCTTCGAAGTTTTTAAGGCTCTGCAAGATCTCATTTCTGATCCTCCTAACAGCCCTCATCTTGCTTTCGAGATATTTCTCCGCCTGCTCACCCCTTTTTAGCCTTAAGCATGCTGTTCTGAGACCCTTTAATATTGTTATATGTGTATTAACTGCTTCCTCTAATTCGCTTAGAATCATGTGGGGAGTTTTTCCGGAGCTATCCTTGCTCATTTCTTTGCAATCCTCTTTATAGTAGCTATTGTATTATCAGCTATCCCGAGTGTTTTCAACATTTCAGCATTCACCCACACCTCATTCTGGGGAACCCCTTCATCAAGTATAGGCGAGAGCTGTAAACTCTTCCTACCAGCTACAACGATCTCAACCATGTCACCCCCCACCCCAAGTTCTTTAGCCAAAAGAGGGTTTATCTTGGCCTTGCCCTCTTCAATATTATCTACCCTCCTTACCCTGATCCTCTTCTCAACTATCTGCTTTTTCTTACTCTCCCTGAGCATTGATGGAGGTGGGATCACCTTAAGTGTGTCGATAACACTGATCTTAGGACCGCTCTCAGCTTCTTCTTCCAAGCTCTCCTAACCTCCCACCATTCTTGAAGAAGCAGTAGAGGTAAATATATTCAATGAAGCGTATTAGCTCCTATAGAGCTTCAACATAACAGCTATTTAACACTCAAAGAGCCGGAGCTCCAGTTCTGAATTTCTCCCCACTTCAAAAGGTTAAGACTTTCAGTTGTAAAAACGAATATACATCTATATTTCTATTATATTAACAATTATGTAGGGATATACCATGGAAAAGCCTCCCTCGAAGGCTGGGGAAAGCTTTGGAAGATGGTTTGACTGGGTGATATCTGCTGCAGAGATCTATGATTATGGAAGGTATCCTGTTAAAGGTGTTGGTATTTGGATGCCCTATGGCTTTAAGATAAGGGAGAAGGTTCTCAACATTTTAAAAGATCTTCTTAACTCTACCGGTCACGAGGAGATATTGCTACCTCTTCTAATACCTGAGGATATGATCAAGAGAGAGGGAGAGCATATTAAGGGGTTTGAGGATGAGGTTTACTGGGTCACCCATGGAGGCCTAGATCCTCTCGATGTGAAGCTCGCCCTCAGACCTACTAGTGAGGTGGCGATAACCTATATGGAAACTCTCTGGTATAAAAGCTATAGACAGCTACCCAAAAAGCTCTACCAGATTGTGAGCATATTTAGATATGAAACAAAGGCTACTAGACCAATGATAAGGCTGAGAGAGGTAACCACATTTAAGGAAGCACATACATTACATGATAGCTTTGAAGATGCTGATAGACAGGTTAAAGAAGCCATGGAGATCTATGCCAAATTCTTCGACATCATCGGGATACCTTACATAATATCTAAGAGACCTGAGTGGGATAAATTCCCAGGAGCTGTATATACCGTGGCTTTCGACACTATAATGCCTGATGGAAGAGCTCTCCAGATAGGTACAGTTCACCATTTAGGGCAGACATTTACCAGGGTATTTGAGACTATAATACATAAAAGGGATGGCACACAGGACTATGGATGGCAAACAAGCTATGGCGTTTCAGACAGGGTTATCGCATCCCTGATATCTATTCATGGCGATGATAGAGGAGCCATAATACTCCCAAGTATAGCGCCAATCCAAGTAGCAGTTATACCTATCCCCTCACAAAGTGAGGAAGAGACAGAGAGCATATGGAGATATGCGGAAGAGATAGATCGAATGCTCAAAGATGCAAAGATATCATCCATAGTAGATCTAGATAGGGAGAAAAAGCCTGTAGAAAAATACTATTACTATGAGATAAAGGGCGTCCCAGTAAGGATAGAAGTAGGGGCAAGGGAGTTTAGAGCGGGAAGCGTAACTATGTTTAGAAGGGATAGCTTCACAAGATTCACAATTCCTAAAAACGAGCTGGTGCAGAAAGTTATGGAAACTCTAGAAGATTTTGAGAGAGTCATGAGAGGGAAGGCATGGAGAGAGTTTAAATCACAAATAAAACTTGTATATACAGTCGAGGAAGCCTCAAGCATTGTAGCATCGAGAGCTGGCATAGTTGAGATACCATGGTGCGGTAGAGAGAGGTGCGCTATAGAATTAGTAGAAAAAACCGGGGCGAGCAAGATGCTTGGCACGCCTCTAGAGATCCGCGGCCTTGGAGATGCTAAATGCCCAATATGTGGTGACAAGGCCAAGACAATAGCTAGAATAGCAAAAACATACTGAAGGAAACTTAAAAATAAAGAATAAGAACCGTTTAATTCCTTGCTTCGCTGAATAGATCATAGATTCTAAAAGGGATCTAAAAGAGAGCTTTCACTTGTATTTTTTCCAAGTTGACAGCAAAGCTTTCAATATTATAGTAGTTTGATAGGAGACATCTTAAAGCACTTAATGCTCCGCAATACCACTCCCAACTAAGCATAAACTCAGAAAGAGATGAGGAAAGCCCATATCCAAAGGAACCAAGGCAACCAAATAACAAGCACAGGAAATCGCTAGGAGAATATCGTGAGCTTACTATAAAGCCCAACAAATATCATCCTTTAAGGCGGGGTTAAGTTCCTAGCTTTCTAGAGAAGCATCTATAGCTATGATGAGATCTATAGATAAGGCTTTAAAAGATTTAAGGGTAAAATTCCAGGGCTCAAACCCTTGATGACTTGGTGGGGGATCCCTACCTATTACTGCTTGTCCCTCCGATGGTTGTTGATTGTCGCTGGCATTCTTATGTTTTGGGTTGCTTTGCTTCTCGATCCACAGGGTTTCTAGCCCCGTGGTTTCATGGGTGGCTGTTGAGCCCAGCGGCACTGAGCTCCCATCTAGAGCCTCGGCCTTGGATGCTCCAAAGGTCATCGCATCCCGAGATCTCTGCACGCCAAGGTATAGCAGAGATATCACCTCATCATCAAAACAGAGGTGGAAGCCTCCGATGGCCACGGGGCTAGAAACCCTGTGGATCGAGAAGCAAAGCAACCCAAAACATAAGAATGCCAGCGACAATCAACAACCATCGGAGGGACAAGCGGTAGAAGGGTGTCATAATATATATCCTCCACGCTATAGTATATCTGGTCTGAAAGTTAAGGTGATAGGTGGCTTACATGCCTAAGAAGAGAGAAAGTAGGGGCAGGAGGAAAGGATCTAAAGGATATGTTGAAAGAATACAATGTGATCAATGTGGTAGGCTCGTTCCAGAAGATAAGGCTATATGTGTTACCAGAACATATACACCAGTAGATCCTCAACTTGCACAAGAGCTGGAGAAAAAGGGAGCATTGATAGCTAGATATCCTGTGACAAAATGCTATTGTGTCAGCTGTGCAGTATTTCTTGGCATAGTAAAGGTTAGGGCTGAAGAGGAGAGAAAGGTAGTGCCAAAGAGATAAAGTTAATAATTAATATTATATTATTTTTATTTTTAGGAGAATCCATAATGCCTTGGTCTACCACTTTTAGCTAGTATTTTCAATCATTTCTTCGGGCAGCTCATAGTAATATTCGCCAATGCTTTTTTGATATCTGTCCAGGTAGCTGCCAGGCTTATTTATCCTGGGTCTCTTAGTCCTTGGATCTCTTCTAAAAGTTACGCCTAAATATGAAAGCAGACTATTCATGCCTTTTCTGATGCTAGTAGGATGTTCAGCGTATCCCTCTCTCCCAGGCTCTCCCTTAAATACGAAGAGCCTATCTGCTATAAAGTCTATAATCGATACATCATGCTCTATAACTATCGCAGCGCTCCTCTTATTCTCCACAACACGTTTAATCGCCCGAGTAACTGTTATTCTATCCTCTACATCTATATGGGCCGATGGCTCGTCCAGCAAATACAGATCTGCCTCTCTTGAGAGTGTTACGGCAATCGCTACTTTTTGGAGCTCACCGCCGCTTAGACCAGAGATTTCTCGTGGCATTAGCTTGACTATCCCTAGCTTTCTAACCACGTCATTATATATCCATGAGTCCTGGTTAAGGGCTTCAGGGGAGGTTTTTCTCAGAATCTCTTCAACTGTGAGGGAGCCCTCTCCAAAGATCGTTGGTGAGAGGAATTGGGGCTTATAACTGATCCTAAGCACGCTTGTCCCCACAAATCCCTCATCAGGCTCTAGCTCTCCTGCAAGAAGCCTGGCAAATGTTGTTTTTCCAATAGCATTCGGGCCTACTACCCCTATTACCTCGCCCCTATATATCTTACCTCCTTGGATCTTTAGCTGGAAATCTCCAAGCTTCTTAACTAAATTACTCCACTCTGCCAGCAGAACCTCTGGTCTCTGCTGTGCTTGAGTCTCACTCCTAGATCTATCAGAGAATATGATCTCGGCATCTCTTATCCTCATATTCTCAGAGGGCAAGTAGCCCCTGAGGAAATGCCCAATCCCAGCCCCAGTTCCATATGGTTTTGAGAAGTAGCCGTATGCCCCAGGCTCTCCAAAGGTGATGACTACATAGTCTGACACATAGTCAAGCACAGCCAGATCATGCTCCACTACAAGGGCATATGCACCCTTTGGTATTAAATCTCTTATAGCAAGGGAAAGTCTAAGTCTCTCCCTAACATCTAGATATGAGGATGGCTCGTCAAATAGATATACATTCCCATCTCTAAGTAGTGCTGCAGCTATAGCCAGCTTCTGGAGCTCCCCTCCGCTTAGCCCTCCAATATCTTTTCCAATCATACTGTGCATGCTAAGATAGTCCATAATATCTTTTAGTATCCCTCTCTCATCTATCCTCGATAATATCTGTTTAACCTCCCCCCTAACATACCTCGGTATGGCTTCTATATTTTGGATTTTATGTATAACTCTTAGCCTCTTATCAACTAGGCTTCTGAAATAGTTATATGCCTCAGATCCTCTAAGCCTTCTCAGAATCTCATCCCAGCTAGGGGGCTCCCTATAGTTGCCAAGATTCGGTGTTATCTCTCCAGAAAGAATCTTTAGGGCTGTTGACTTTCCAGTACCATTTCTTCCAAGGATCCCAACTATCTTCCCCTGTATCGGCGTTGGGATTCCATATAATTTAAAGAGGTTCTCCCCATATCTATGTATAACCCTCTTCTCCATCTCATCAGGAAGATTTATTATATATATAGCTTCAAAGGGACACCTCTTGACACAGATACTGCATGCAATACATGTTGCCTCGTATATGACTGGTTTCCCCTTCTTTTCATCGCTAGGCTCGATCGCTATGGTTCCTCCTCTATTTACTGGACAGAACCTCACGCATGGCATGCCACCGCATTTATCTGGGTGGCAGGCCTCATAATCTATAACAGCTAGCCTTGTCACCTAAGAGCACCTTTCCGAATAAGATCTCCATGTATCTTATAGATTTAGGAAGAATATAAGTTATAGTGGGCTAGATATGAATGAACTTAGAATCGTATTAATAGGATCTACGGGAACGATTGGAAGGAGAGTCGCTAGAGCCCTTTTAGAGGAAGGACATCGGCTTGCCCTTATAGGTAGAAGCATTTCTAAGCTTCAAGAACTTGTAAAATCCATAGGGTCTAATGGAGATAGGATTAAATGCATATATACAGCTGACCTAAAGGATATAGAGATCTCAAAGGATGCTATAGCTAAAAGTGCATCATGTCTTGGAGGTCTAGACGTTCTAATAAACAGCGCGGGCGTGTGGGACGACACAGATCCTTGGAGAATAACGCCTGAGAAATGGTTAGAGGTGTTCACAATAAATGCTGTGGCACCTTATATGCTATCCCTAGAAGCCTCGAAATATATGGGGGAAGGGGGCACTATAATCAACGTTGGATGTCTAACTGCGACTAGAGGCCATAGGATCTATAGTGGGTTGAGGCCCTCGCCGGCATATCTAACATCCAAGGTGGCAATAACATATCTAACTAGACAGCTAGCAGAGGTGCTAGCGCCCATGGGGATAAGAGTTATCACGATAGCCCCCTCATGGGTATATAGGTATGGAATGAATGAGAAGCTCTTAAAAGCAATCGAAACTACAGTCCCCCTTAAAAGGCCTGCTGAGCCCGATGAAATCGCAGAAGTTATAAAGATTATCATTAATACAAAGACCCTCTACATTACTGGCGCGGTAATAGAGATTTCAGGCGGCCTCTGAAGGCTAAGATATTCTGGCAATCAACATATGATCTCTTGATCTCTAAAGATCTTTAATATGTATGGGGGGCTCAGCTTAAATATCTGACCAGACCTTAGCATGTAATTCGAGGTGTGAGGTCTAGATGGCTGGTATAGCTGATATAGCTAAGAGGTGGGAGGGCGGAGAGAGTGTTGGAGAGAAGCTTAGGAAGGCCTTCGCTAAGAAGGAGCCTGTTAAATATAAGCTGCTAATGACAAACTATAAGATAAAGAATCTAGCAAGCAAGATAGGTGTCCAGTTAGAGAGAATGAAGGAGAGGGATAGAGTTCTGTTTGAGAGGGTGGTTGATGCCTTGATATCTAAGGACACCACTAGAGCTACTATGCTTGCTAACGAGATAGCGGAGATAAGGAAGGCAGTTAAACAGCTAACCATAGTACAGATAGCATTGGAGCAGATCTCTATGAGAATCGAAACAGTGGTTCTCATGGGCGAGGCCTTTGTACAGCTCGCACCAGTAATAGGTGTTGTTAAAGAGCTGAGAGGCCTTGTCAGAGGTATAATGCCAGAATTCTCATATGAGATGATAGAGCTTGAGGAGAGCCTGAGAGAGGTAGTGACAGAGACAGGAGAGGGCCTAGGAGTGGGCATCACAGAGGCTACATATTCCTCGCCAGAGGCAAGGAAGATACTGGAAGAGGCAAGGATCGTTGCAGAACAGAGAATGAAGGAGAGCTTCCCAGAGCTACCATCGGTATCTTCTGTAGAGAGCAAGGCAGAAACCAAGGCTCAGTAGCATTACAATATAACTCTATAATCTCCTACTTTATAACACCTTATTTTAAATTTTTATCCGCTTTGTATAATCTAGATATTGGTGTTTACTTGAACAGGAAGAGGGATAAGGGGCAGTCACACTCTACGAGGCCCGTGAGAGCTGGACCTCCAAAATGGGTTAAAATGAGACCTGAAGAGATAGAAACTGTGATTGTCGAGCTGCGCAAAATGGGGTATACACCATCCATGATAGGGCTGATACTTAGAGACCAATATGGCGTTCCCCTAGTAAAGTCTGTTCTTGGCGTGAAACTAATCAAGGTCCTTGAGAAACACGGCCTTGCACCAGAGATCCCCGAAGATCTGTTTAACTTAATGAAAAGAGCTGTAAATCTGCTTAGGCATTTGGAAGAACACCCAAAGGATCTTCATTCTAAGAGAGGATTAACCGAGATCGAGTCCAAAATAAGAAGACTAGTTAAATATTATAAAAGGGTTGGTAAGCTTCCACCGGATTGGGAATATGATAGAGAGAGGGCCAAACTTCTAGTTGCACAGCAAATAGCAGGACAGGTTGGGAGCTAACTATTTTGGCAGCAAATATAGATATCTCAGCTAAGGATATTCTCCGAGAATTTTTCAAGAGAGTTTTAGATAATGGGCATTGCGAGATATACGTATCCCATGACATAGATTCTATTGTAGCTGCCTCTACGGTTATTAGGATGCTCAGCGCACACAATATAGAGGCAGGGATATATCCGGCGATTCTGCTGCATCAAGCATCCCCGAGCGAATATTCTCTAGCAATAGGCTCGAGACCCCCCAGGATAGGTAGTGGCGTGGCTGTAATAAGGAGGAGAGAAGGTTTAACAAGAATCGGTGAATGGATCGTTGCCCAGACACAATCCTCCATATCCCATGAGATTTTAGAGACAATATCAAATCTATATCAATTGCCTAGAGAGCTTAGAAGTGCTGTGGTAGCTGGCCATATGAGCGCCTTCACAAAAAGCGTTCTCTCACAAGTTGAGGATAAATTCGTAGCAGGGCTTGGAGAGATGTTTGGATCCGATGCCATTATAATTAAAGAAGGATTAAAGATCATGGGCTATGGGGTTGAAGAGAACCTAGCCTATGTTTTGGAAACAACGCTAGACCCATATATTCCAAATGTTAGCGGGAATCCTCAAAGATCTCTAGATATAGTGTCACAGATAACCTCTCAAGATGGTAAAGAGACTCTGAAGAAGATCTCTAAGGTTTTAAATGATATGGTAGGGATCTCGCTAGTATCCGTGGGATTAAAGCCTATATATAGGGAGGATTACCCCTTCATAGATCCCTATGAAATGTATATCTGTCTTCTAGGCCATCTCTATATAGGATCTTCTGAGGCATCTACATTTATATCTACAGGTCTACCAGGGATCTCAGCCATTTCCTATAGATGCATATATATTAAAAAAGAGATCCTCACATATCTATCTGAGGTTTTTGATAAGAGTAAGAGGGTGTCAACATATTCAGTAAAAGGTAGAATGTTTACAGCATACCCAGATATATCCCTTAACATAGTCTGGCCTGTGCATAAGATACTCACATCATTATCTCACTACCAAGGATATGCTGTTTACGAGGTTAGCGAAGGATATGCATTTCCAATAGAGGGATCCTATGATCCACAAAATATGAGGGGATTTAAAGTATTCCCATCAGGGCTCTTAATCGTAGATGATATAGAGGATATGCCAGAAGCTGTGAGCGTAATAGGTGTTTGAGAATGAGGGTTGAGATATATTGTGAGGTAAGCACGCGCGGGGTTGATCCTTCTTTAATAAAGAGATCTTTAGAACCGGATAATATAGATCTGCCGGAGGGCATGTCTTTAGATATTAGATACTCCGATGAAAAAGTTATGATCAACCTCAAATGTAGCACAGATAAGATTCTCACTTGTAGATCTACTATTGATGAGATATTAATGCTGATAGACAGCATCTTAAAAAGCTTAGAAAGGCAAGAAAGGAATCAACCAGACAGCTCTTAAATAAATAGCAATATCTATAATAAGAATAAACCGGAGATTGCCGATGTAACAGCTATCGAAGCTACAAGGGTTATAACCCATAGCTTCGATGTTAGAGGTCCTAGAACCTCGAGGGCCTTTAGATAATTCCATACAACCCTACCCATGAACGGCGCGTCGTTCCACACATACTCCCTACATGCTATTCTAGCTGGCTTGAGATCCTCTAGAGCCATACGCAGAGCAGAGGCTATGGCGTTTATAAGTTCTTGGCATGGGTGTATAGCTGTATATGCCGTGCCAAGGGATTCTGCGGCGCAGCTATGATCATCTGGAGTGATCACCTCAACATCCTTGAAGCCCATCTTAGTAGCTGTTTCCATTATGATTTTTCTTGCTGTTCTATGTACGTTATTTCCATATAGGTAGATCATGGCGACATCTCCATTGCTATTCCTAAATACGATAGCCTTTACTCTCCCTATGCACATACCTTTACAAGGCTTCTCCATATATGCCTCTCCATAGCCTACCATAGTATTATCCCATCCTGGTTTCCCTACTATACTTTTTATAGAGTTAACTGCAATCTCTGCCATCGCCTCCTCATCGACCTCCTCTTTCCCATAGTTATTATGTGAGTCAGCTGCAGCTATCATAACACCGCTAGCCTTCTCAATTCCATAAAATATTTTTTCTATAGACTCTGGGAGATCGTCGGATCCATTTATGTTCGATATGTGAAGAGCTATGCAGCCATCACCGCCAAATGCCATGCCTCTCCACGATCCGCTTCCGATTCTTATAGGTCCTCTTAGACTACCAATATTGGTATCCATCGTAACAAGTTTCTTCGAAAGCTCGTTGGCAACCTGCTCAACATAGCTTCTCTTAACTATATTCCTCTCATGGCTTCCTATAGTATGTAGCACAAGGGATCTCTGGCCTAGCGACTCAATATATCTGTCGAATATATGAACAGCATCTGAGGAACCAACCTTCCTGAATGGTCCAAAATGAATGTTGGGATATATTATGTGCAGGGGTTTTCCTTTATCTCTATAGATGCTTATAACTCTGATCTTAAGGCTATTTTTAACTGAGTTTCTGAGAAATACACCTTCTAGGATCTCTGTCTCTCCGAATAGCCATGCTCTGAGAAAGCCTCTAGCAACTTCAAAGGTCTTCATACCACTTGCCCTTCCGCTAAGCTCCAATATTGCTATGAACAATGCAAAAGATCCTATTGAGGCAGTAGATGCCGATGCAACGGTAATAATATCCTCTGAATTAACCAGGCTATTGTGGGATATAGATAGAGATCTGTATCCAAGTATTGATGAGAAAGTAGGGATCATACTGCATATCATAGCTATTAATAATGACCTGATCATTCTTCCTTTAAATATATAGTGTGTTAAGAATATCATTCCGGAGCTGGAGGCAAAAGACAGAAAATACCTTTCTCTATGAGATGCAACCAGATCTACAATAATATATGGTGCTATAGAAAAGACAGCTATCCCAAGAGCTTTTTTCATACTATCAACGGCAGCACCAGCTACAAAAGCCACATAGATCAGCGTTAGATATAGCGCAAACCCTATAAAGGTAGGTAATATCACAAGTGGAGAGCCTTTTAGAGATCCTATATTTAGCCATGACGCTATAAGACCCTCTACAATATATGCAGAGCTGAGAAGCGTTGTTCTAGGTAGATAGAATAGCTTTTGATATAGCCTATTGATCAGATCCTCTGCGTCCTGCCTTTCCACCTACCTATCCCAGATATCTAAGATTATCACAATATAATTATTAAGCTGGTAGAGCATACAGTTAATAATCCGGAAAAGGCTTTTAATTGTAAATATTTGAATAGTTCTGAAAGATATGGTGTGACTAAATGGAGAAAGTGATTTTGATCTCTAGCTTCACTATAGATAAAATAGAGATCGGCGGTTCAACATATGATATGGTTGGAGGCCCCGCCTATTATGCGGGAATAACGTTGGCTATGATGGGGTTAAAGCCCATATTAATTACAGCTATAGATCCAGAAAAGCTGAGAAGGTTTGAAGAATTTTTAAAAAAGTTTTTGAATCTTAGCTTGATAAATATAGATCCATCCTGCAGATCTATATATGTTTTTAGGCATAAATACGATAGTAGTGGAAGAAGATATTCAGATATATTAAGTGTTGGATGCCCTATAGAGTTAGATAAGCTAGATCTGAAATCTCTGGCTAGAGGTTCATGGATCCTGGTGTCACCAGTATATAAAGAGATCGAAGTGAAGGATATTGAGAAAATGACCGGTTTAGGAAATATCGCCATAGATCTTCAGGGGTTATCGAGAGAGATCGAGAGGCAAAGAGTCATCGTCAGTTTAAATAATATATTAAAAAATATTTATAGAATTCCCACCGTCTCGGCTATTCACCTAAGTAGCGATGATATACAAGACATTGCAGTAGGGGGTGAAGAAGATCTAAAGAAGATTCGTCCTATTGTAGAGAAAGCTTTAACGACTGCGTATACAATTGGATCTCGAGGGGGATATATTTATATAAATAATAATATATATGAAAAATTAAAAATAAAGATAGAGGGAGGAGAAAGTCAGAGTGGATGGTACTACGTCCCTTCCTATATAGAAACAGATAGAGGAGATCCCACAGGATGTGGCGATATATTTACAGCATCATTAGTGGGATTCCTAGCCATGGGATATAGTATACTTGACGCAGCTGTGAGAGCATCGACGATATCCGGTATGAGGGTTTCTAGAGGATTTCCGGTCGATATTAATAGCAAGGAAATTGATGACATATCGAGCGAGCTTAGAAGAAAGATTCGTAAAATCCGTAATGCTCTCTATTAATGTACTCATTAATAGTACAACAGGTCTTTAGTGGCAGATTATATTCGATGAATAGCTAGCCAATAGATAATCTAGATGGAAGACATTTCTAGAAAGCCGATAGTTTTTAACCCTAAAGATTAGGATTCATATGCTATGAAAAACTTAATTAGATAATGCCTTGGCCAGTTTCTTTAGAAGCTCTGACTTAGGCCCATCATATGTTACGGAAATCCCCTTATGGCCTAGATACCATGTTCTCGGATATAGCTTGTCCTCTAGAACCTCACACTCAAGTCCAAGTTTTTGGCATGCTTTCAACACATCCTCAATTGTAACCCTGTTTAGGAGAAGATTTTTAGGGATCCTCCTTCCAAGTCTCCTAGAGAGTGTGGGGTCTAGATATGATAGCCATATAACGATCTTCCTAGCCATTTTCACCAATAGGCTATTGCTTAATCAACACAGCATTTATAACCCCATCTTGACCTGGCCTTGACGTCACAATCGCTCTCCCCGCTTCGGTCTCTATTATAGCTCCCTTAACTATAATGCCTCTCCTAACATAATCTGGGTTCATTGGCGTCTCGAGGATTCTCAATATCTTTACCTTCTTACTAGTGCCGTCAGGATTTTGAATATTTACATACAGAGCCTTTTTAACCCTTATCTTTCTGTTGCCGCCATAGACCCTCGCCATTACCCTCTCTTCTTCGCTGCTGAGGGTTGTGTTTGTTGGAAAGCTGCCTATCTCTCTCTTCCTTGGCTTTCTATTTCTCCTCTTCTTTCCTCCAGTGATCTTCCTAAGATCGTTCCCTTGATATAGAGGCATGGCTTATAACCAAGAAATGCTATGCAATAAATCTTTTAAGCATTCACACGGTCTCAATATATGAGGTATCTATTCAAAGGCGACTCTAAAATGGGGGCTAAGAAGGACATTGATTCACACGGTGATCAAGTAAATAGGGAGGAGCTATATAAAGAGCTAACCGTAATAATAAGAAGATTCCTCGAGCTAATAGGAGAAGATCCTGAGAGGGAAGGGCTGAAAGATACCCCAGCAAGGGTGGCTAGAATGTGGCTTGACGAACTAGCCAGAGGCTATTTCGTAAGTCCAGAGGAATATGTAAAAACTTTTAACTACGAGGGAGATAATGGAGGGGAGCCCCTCGAAATATGGAATAATGTGGTAATTGTATATGATATTCCTGTAAGAAGCATGTGCGAGCACCACTTATTACCGATAATAGGTACGGCATCAATAGCATATATTCCTGGAAACAAAGTCCTTGGGTTCTCAAAATTTGCCAGGATTGTCGATGCTTTCTCAAGAAGGCTACAGGTGCAAGAAAGACTTACCAATCAGATAGCTGATTTCATAGCAAGCTATCTAGATGCTAGAGGAGTCATGATAATAATAGAAGCCCTCCACCTCTGCGCTCTACATAGAGGGGTTAGAGAACCTCTAAAAATGGTTACAAGAGCTACAAGGGGAGTTTTTGAAAAGGATCCAGAGCTTAGAAGAGAAGTGATAGAAATAATAGGATCTAGAATCTCTTCATTGAATGTAATTGAGAAAAATAGGCTGCTCTGAGTACTTTTGCATACTTTGCAGTGGGATCTTTTCACAACTTAAACTTTAGAGTAGTAGATAATGTTAGTTCGATCTTTCTCTCAATCCAAAGCGCGCTGAGCTATATCATTTAAATAACAATAGAGCTGGATAAGATAATCAGCAGATGAATTATTTTTATCTAAGGTTTATCTAAAGAGAAAGCTAGGGAACTGAAGAGATTAATAGCTCCTGACCCTTCCCCTGATATATCTGCTGATCGAGATCTCTGAAGCCTCAGCTGATGACGCTATTATGACTAATATCTCGTGTATAACAGCTGATAGCTCCTCGAAACAAGTGCTCCTCTTAGATAGATCTAGCACAGCATCTATATTGCTCTGTCTTTCGTTGAGGGCTTCTAGAGACAGTCTATAATTATTCGATATAAGAGCGTCGAAGGAGATTTGGAAATATCTATAAGCTATTCTTAACGCTTCTTTGAGTGTTTCACTGCATCTCCCGGAGAGCTTGGCTCTCAGAAGATATGTAGAAGCCCTGTCAAGGGCATCCCCTATATGTTCTAGGGCTTTTAAAGCTATGGCGAGGTCTATGGCTTCTTCTGGCATTTTGGCTGACATTCTCTTTATGCTTCTGAGCCCTATGAAGTGCAATGAGTCTAGCTCATCATCTAAAACGAGGATCTCCTTTAAATGCTCTTGATCATTGTCTTCGAGATATTTTGCCATCAGCTCAAACATCACCTGTGCAGTGCTTTTCATAGTCTTTATCACCTCCTGTATATTTATTGTTCTCTCATCAGCTGTAATCCTGATTTCTGGTGAATCACCTTTTTCTACGAAGATCATTCCCGGCAGCTTACCTTTAACTATATTAAAGGCTTTCCTAATGACATTCTTATCCCCCTTCATCACTATTAGATCCTTCCCCTCTATGTAGGAGGCTATAATAAGCTTCGAAAGCATATTTTCATCACCCTCCTCAAGATAGATAGACCTACCAAGGATCTCGCCTGCAACTGGCCTTATTGTTATATGATCCCCTGCTATAACAGTTTCAACCGAAGATCCTATTTTTATCCCTAGCCTATCTAGCCACTCTTTCGGTAGTGTAAGGCCATAGCTCTTTTCCCCTATTCTTATAACCTTTCTAATGGATGTTTCCACCCAATAACACCTAATATTAATAGGGTAACAAAAGTTAATAAATAATAGGTGCTGTCTAGCTATAATAGAGTGGATAGTTTCTTCAGATATCTCCTGAGAGTTATTATATCATATAGAAGCTCGGTTGGTAATATAGCATCAACATATCGTGATGCAATTTTTAGACACAAAGTCTCTGGGACAAAACCCTTTTTACCTGCATGTGGTGAAAGCCATAATATTTTATTAACTATTCTCTTTAACTCGGCTAAACTCTTCTCTAGAAGCTTTAAGTCTCCTAGATCCCAGCCATCACTTATGATCAACACTATACTCTTACTTCTCAGAAAACCCCTGTAAAAGCCTATCAATTTATACAGAGATTCTCCTATCCTAGTGCCGCTACCCCATATACCGCTTCTCACCAGAAGATCCCTCACCGCTCTCTCCCCCATCTGCACAGCTTCCGTAGCCCTTATAAGATCGGTGCTAAAGAGAAATACCTCATAGCTGCTTGTAGGAAGACCTTTAAGGGCTTTTAAAAACTTTGCTATACTAACCCATGCATCCTCCATAGATCCGCTTATATCTATTAAAAACACAAAATGAGCCCTACTTATTTTTTTCTTAGCCCTCTTTAGCTTCACAATATCTCCGAGTGTTGAGATCGCCTCTCTATAGCTTAGGGGAAAGTTGATTTCCCCCTTTGAAGATATAGCTCTTCTAACACCAGGTCTTGTGGGAATCTTCTTCCCTATCATTCTAAGGATTCTTCTAACTGTATTTCTTACACCAGGATCAATCATTACATCTCTAGGGCTCCTACCCCTTATTTCTAGCGGGCTATATATTGAGAGAAACTTCTTTATAGGATCAGGTGTTTCACCTTCTATTACGACTTCCACCTTGACCTTATTCTCGATCCGATGTCTCATATCAAGATCCGTTAACCAGTACATATCGAAGAGCTTATCGAAAAGCTCGTAGAGGTTTGGATCTTTAACCAAGGTTATTCTAAGGGCCTCTCTAAAGTCCCCTACCCTATAATATGTACTGCGAATATCACCGAAGATTCCAAGCTCGTTTATCGCGTTATATGCATCTATATCTTCTGAGATACCTACTCTAAATCCGTTCTCTCTTAAAATTCTTATGAAGTCAATTAGGTTTTCCAGCGTTGCTTCTCTCAACAGATTGCCCCCCGATCTTAGAGATTATATAGCTTGGATCCACTCTTTCAATGTCTTCCGGTAGCTTTAGAACAACATATATTGTATTCTTTATAGCTTCTTCTGTTAGCTCTTCATAGCCCAGCTCCTTAAGAGCTTTTGCCCACTCGATTGTCTCAGAGATACCTGGCTTCTTGGCTATACCATCTATAGATCTGATAACCCTTATCGCATCAACTACGTGATTAGCTAGCTTCTCAGAGATATTGGGGACTTTTCTCCTAACTATCTCTAGCTCCCTATCCCTTTCGGGGTAGGATAGATATAGGTAAAGACATCTTCTCCTAAGGCCATCCCCAACCTCTCTGGTTCTATTGGATGTGAGGATCACTATGGGCTTCTTAGAGGCCCTTATACTCCCTATCTCTGGAATTGTGATCTGGAACTCAGAGAGGAATTCCAGCAGTAATGCTTCGAATTCCTCGTCAGCTCTGTCGACCTCGTCTATGAGAAGAACTGGGGGCTTCGAGGAGTTGCCCATAACAGCCTTTAGAAGGGGTCTTTTGAGCAGATATTTCTCGCTATATATCTCCTTCTCGATCTCCTCAGGAGATGAGGACCTCTCAAGAAGCCTTATCGCTATAAGCTGCCGCGGATAGTCCCATTCATATAGAGCTTTTGATGCATCAAGCCCCTCATAACATTGAAGCCTTATAAGCTCCGTCCTCAGAGCTTCAGCTAAAGCCTTTGCGAGTTCTGTCTTCCCACACCCAGGCTCTCCTTCTATTAACAGGGGTTTCTCAAGCCTTATTGCTAGATAAACGGCTGTTGCAATCCTCCTATCAGCTATGTAGCCAACACTCTCAAGAAGTCTTAGTATTTCCTCGACAGAAAGGCTATTCAGATCTATTTCCACGTTCATCATTCCTAGATGAAAAATATGTTAAACTATATATAAGCTATCCATTAGAAGCTATTTTTTCCTGAGCCCTTTCAAGAGCCCTTAGGAGGGCCCTCTTGGTCATTACAGCTGCCATAGCCTTTCTATATTCAGAAGAGGCTCTTATATCACTTGGCGGATTGAGCCCCTCAGAGGCCCTCGTAGAGACCTTTACAATGAGATCCTTGCTTGCTTGCTTACCAATAAGCTCCTCCTCAACAGACTTGGCCCTCACAGGTGTGCTTCCAACACCGGTTAATGCTACCCTGGCCCTCTGTATAGCGCCTCCTCTATCTAGTTCCAATACGGCCGCGACACCAACTATGGCGTAATCAGTTGCTCTAAACACCAGCTTCTCGTATGCAGCGCCGAAGTACCCTTCCATAGATGGAACCCGTACCTCTACCAATAGCTCATCGCTTCTGAGCGCGGTGCTGAAAGGTCCCTTAAAGAATTCCTGGGCCTTGATCACCCTCTCACCCTTTACACTCCTCGCCACGATCTCACCCTCTAGAGCCGTGATTGCTGCCGGATAGTCTGCAGCAGGATCTGCGTGGGCTAGGCTTCCCCCTATGGTACCCATATTCCTCACCTGAAGATCTCCTATCTTAGAGGCTGTCTCTGAGAGCAGCAGATTCTTCTTTCTAAGGAGATCTGAGGACTCTATCATTGCATGGGTGGTCATACACCCAATACTGATCTTCCCTGCCTCTTCTCTAATATAGGATAGCCCTTGGATCTTCCCTATATAGATTAGGTATTTAGGCGATGCAAGTCTGAGCTTCATAAGCGGTATAAGGCTATGCCCACCCGCTAGAACCTTAGCTTCCTCACCATATCTGCTTAGAGCATCTAGAGCTTCTTCAACTGTTGAGGGAACTATTAGTGAGAACCTAGGTGGATACATAATTACCCCACCTCCTTTTCCTTCAACACCTTATATATTTTGCTTGGAAGCAATGGCATGTCTATATGTCTTACACCTAGGTGTGCTAGAGCATCTAGAACAGCATTAACTACGGCAGGTGTTGAGGCAATAGTGCTTGTCTCGCCAATCCCTTTTACACCTAATGGGTTGTGGGGCGATGGTGTTTCATAGAAGTAAGACTCTATCTTGGGGGCCTCCCTAGCAGTTGGTATCATATAGTCATTAAAGCCGGCTGTCAAGAGATTGCCAGAGCTATCATATATAGCTTCTTCATATAGAGCCTGGGCGATCCCCTGAAGAGCGCCTCCTATAACCTGTCCCTCTGCAAGCATCGGGTTAACTATGATCCCTGCATCGTCAACAGCAACATATCTGAGGATCTTCACACCACCTGTTTCCCTATCGATCTCAACGACGCATACATGTGTTCCATATGGGAATGTAAAATTCTCAGGATCATAGAAAACAGTAGCCTCCAACCCTGGTTCAACGCCTGGCGGAAGCTTCTCAGCAGTATATGATGCCAGGGCTACCTGCTGAATAGTCACAGCCTTCTCTGGAACCCCTTTTACATAGAACCTGCCTGCCTCAAAGACCACATCCTCCTCCCTAGCTTCTAGCAGAGCGGCAGCTATCTTTCTAGCCTTCTCCCTAACCCTTCTTGCTGCGAGGGCTATTGCCCCACCACCAACGGGTGTCGTTCTACTCCCATAGGTTCCCATACCGAATTGTACAAGAGCGGTATCGCCGTGGATCACCTCAACATCCTCTAAAGAGACTCCTAGCTCTTCTGCCACAATCTGTGCGAATGCGATATCCTCTCCCTGCCCGTGGGGGCTTGCACCAGTATATACTGTGACCTTACCACTTGGATGCACTCTAACTATAGCGCTCTCCCATAGACCTAGACCAAAGCCTGTTGCCCTAGCTATTCTTGAGGGAGCTAGCCCACATACCTCTATATAGCTAGCGATCCCAACCCCTATCAATCTACCCTCCTTCCTCGCTTCGCTCTGCCTCTTTCTCCACCCTTCATAATCAGCTATCTTAAGAGCTCTCTCGAATACCTCTAGATACTTTCCACTATCATATGTAAGACCTGTAATTGCTGCATAAGGTGCTTCTGGGATTAGGTTTTTCCTCCTAACATCTGCTGGGTCCATGTTAAGTTCTCTAGCAACGAGATCCATGATTCTCTCAAGTATATACGTTGCCTCAGGTCTCCCAGCACCTCTATATGCATCAACCGGTATGGTATTTGTAAACACCCCGGTGACCTCTACATCAACAGATCTAATTTTATATGGACCCGAGAGCATGGTTCCAAAGAGTATTGTTGGGACGCCTGGAGCTGCTGTGCTTAGATATGCCCCCATATTAGCTAGCGTTCTAACCCTCAGCCCGAGAACTGTGCCATCGTTTTTAATAGCTGCTTCCACATATTCCACATGATCCCTACCATGTATTGTTCCTAGGAAGTTCTCCCTCCTAGTCTCCACATATTTAATGGGCTTTCCGAGATCCATTGCTAGCCTAGCTACAATCGCTTCCAATGGATACACCGGGATCTTGCTCCCAAATCCACCGCCAACATCTGGTGCTATCACCCTTAACTTATTCTCTGGTATCCCTAGAACACCTGAAAGGAGAAGCCTGTGGACATGGGGATTTTGCGAGGTAACCCAAAGGGTTAGCTCTCCTGTATATCTATTATACTCAGCTACTGCTCCCCTAGGCTCCATAGCAGATGGTATTAGCCTCTGGTTAACCATCCTCTGTTTGATCACCTTATCAGCTTTCTTACTTATCTCCTCAAAATCCTCCCCACCCTTGAGTCTCCATCTAAAAGCTATATTGTTAGGCACGCCCTCATGTAGCTGTGGAGCCCCCGGCTTTATAGCGTCTTCCACACTCACAACAGCCTGTAGAGGTTCATAGTCAACCTCTATAGCTTCTAGAGCATCTCTAGCCCTATACGGATCACTTGCAACGACCACAGCAACTATTTCACCGATAAATCTGACCTTGTCATAAGCCACGGCAGGCCATTCTGGGACCTTGAGATCTGCCCCTGTTAATTGCCACCCAGTCGGTATCGGTCCTATCTTGCCCCTGAAATCCTCGCCTGTATATACTGCAACCACCCCAGGGACTCTCAGCGCCTTGGAAACATCTATACTCTTGATCTTAGCATGGGCATAAGGGGATCTAAGAAATGCCACATATAGCATGCCAGGAAGTTTTATATCGTCAACATAGAGACCTCTCCCGGTAACTAGCTTCGGATCCTCCTTCCTTTTCACAGGTTTACCTAGGTGCTGAGTAGGCCTAGCTTTATGTATTATACTCACCTACCCCCACCACCGCGCATTCTCTCAGTAGCCCAGAGAGCTGCTTTAACAATATTCTGATACCCAGTGCATCTACATAGATTACCCTCAATAGCCCTTCTAACCTCATCCTCATTAGGCTTTGGATTTCTCTGGAGGAAGTCATAGAGAGTCATTATCATACCAGGTGTACAGAATCCACATTGAAGAGCATGGTTCTCCCAGAAAGCCTCTTGAATCGGGTGAAGCTTACCATCTCTTTCAAGCCCCTCTATAGTCAGGATTTCACTACCATCAGCCATAAAGGCATATAGTGTGCATGATTTAACAGCCCTTCCATTTAATATAACAGTACATGCCCCGCAATTAGAAGTATCACACCCTATATGGGTTCCCGTGAGACCTAGATAGTCTCTGATATAGTGAACTAGCAGAAGTCTGGGCTCCACCTCGTGGGTATATAGCCTGCCATTCACTTTAACAGTAATCCTAACTTTCTCAAAGGCCTCCATCTAATATCACCTTATTATATAGCTTTAAGGGATATATAAGCATAGTTATCAATATTGACTTTAACTATTAATATCAATATGTTAAGTTTGATATAAGATATATTTTTATATTATATATGTAACCATCAGATCTTCAGCTACTCTAACATTGCTAAAGACTGATCGTGCCTCCTTAAGAATGGTCCATTGATCCTTATATCTCGAGCTTATATGGGTTAAATATAAATATTTTACATTAACAGCCTGCGCTAATTTAGCCGCGTCATACGCTGTCGAGTGCATCGATTCCTTCGCATCAGCAGCATTCTCTAGAGTGAATGTAGCTTCGTGGATCAGTATATAAGCTCCATAGCACTCCTCGGCAATAGTCTTGCAAGGGCCTGTGTCGCCCGAGTAGCATATGGCAAGCTTTCTCTTCTTTATCTCAACCCTATAACCCCAGCTCTCGCTAGAGTGACAGGTTCTAAAGCCCTTCACGTCTATATTGCTGTCCCCATATCCCTCTTCGGGGCTTTTATAAAGTATCTCGAATCCAACACCTCTACTTGTAGTTCTAATTACTTCTTCTATCATGTTTGCAATAATGTTGGGAGCCACTATATATAGCGGGGATTTCCTCCCATGATGGGACATACTCTCAACCAGCGGTGGAACCCCTAGCACATGGTCTCCATGCCCGTGTGTAATGAATATCGATGTAATTTTAAGCGGGGATATCCCGAGGCTTGAGAGCCTTAGCTGACATCCTTCTCCACAGTCAAAGAGATAGTTGGATGAGCCAATGCTGATCAGTAGTGATGATGCCCATCTGCTAGCGGTTGGAGCGCCAGCACCTGTTCCTAGAAAGTGTATCTTTATCATAGCCTCCATCCAGGAGCGTCACAGATACTCTATTCTAAGAGAGAGCTCAGATGCTATCTTCTCTATAGCCTTTAGCTTGTTTGCTTGGGCTGCCTTTTCCTCAACATATACAGCTTCGATCTTTTCGCTGGAGGCTCTGAGAGCCTGTCTAACTATATCGATTGTTTCTTCGTAGCTCAACTCCTTTAATATATATCTGGGTATCATGTGACCAATACAGATCCTCCTCTCTAGTGTTAGCTCTGTAAACTTGCTAGGATAGTGATTACCCCCAATCCCAACTCCTATTGATGAGCATTCTAGTCTGTTTGCTATCACCTCATCTATAGCCTTAGCCCATGCCCCATGGGACTCACCGAGGATCCACTCCCTCTCAGAAGATCCTATCTCGACAAATACTACGGGGAGCTTGTTCTCCGTAGGACCATGGTGCGTTGCTTCATATGTAACGCTAAAGAGAGACCCAAGTTCGGAAGATCTAACTTCTCTATATATGGCATAGAGTAGGGATGAGCCTAAACTCGGCATGCTCATAGCAAGCTTCCTAGGCTTACCTCCGTACAGAGCTTCAGCGCCAGGATTACCTGTATAGTGCACAGTCAAACTTGGTATCCCAGAAGAGGCCTTATGCCTTGATAACACGATCACAGCATCGTATTGATAGAAGAACTCATCGAGGTATTCTAGATATATGACATCGTCTATAAAACCTGCCAGTTTTACATACTGATCCACACATATATCGCCTGCTCTGGGATCAATGGATCTCTCACATATAAGCCCCCGCCTCTCAACAATTCTCCTCGCTATACCCCTTCCAGCAGGATCCCTAATACTATATGCGATACCTACCTTCAACACACTTCCTATTCATATTCAGTCCACAGCTATATATAAAGATTTAGAGTTCAAAGTATCTAATGGCTAGGACATGCCCTTCGATCTATAAGAACAAATTTATCATAGCTACAACCATATTGCTGGCATATAAAACCTAGGTTAACCATTATAAGACTGAATTATTTCAAATATAATGAGTGTGATGATTAGGAGATGCCAAAGGTAAATGAGATGCTATAGAAAGTGAGGATATCTCAAGTGAGAAAAGATTAGAGATAAACCTATAAGTATTGTAACTATATGAACATTGGTCCCAAATGCCTAGAAAGAAGGTCGTTGGAATAGCTGGGAGGTTTGGCGCTAGATATGGCTCTAGCCTTAGGAAGAGATGGAAAGAGGTTATGGAAAAAAGATACCAGGAATATGAATGCCCGAGATGTAAGAAGAAATCGATTCTAGAGAGAATAGCTGTTGGGATATGGAGATGTCCGAAATGTGGTCATACATGGGCAGGGGGTGCTTACATTCCATTTACAGAAGTTGGTAAAACGCCTACTGTACAAGTAACAAAGAAATAAAAAATAAGTATGAACTTTTATCTTTTAATATTAAGTCTCTTAATCTCATCTTCACAGGTCTTGGCTAAGGCCTTTTAACCGCCTAACAATATCTTTAGTCTCCACCTATTCAAGAAATATCTCTGATCTATATTTTCTTCATAGCTTTCTCGAGAACATTAGGTATAAGAAGCCAACACTTATAGGCCTTCATGAATCTACTTCGCTCTTTATATTTTCGTATTATTTGATGTTTGTTCCTATTGCTTGGTGTTTATATGCTTTCCTGCTATGATGTGCTTGAGGCTGACACTATAAACTCTATGAGCAATATGAGGGGGGAGTCAGCAGATGAGCCCCCATATCGTGGCCAGGAGCCCAGCCCCCAAGCCTAGGCGTGGGAAGCCAGACAGGGGTATGAGGGTAAGTGGCGAAACAAAAAAACATGAACCGCAATGAAAAACCCGGCTCCTGATAGCGTCTGAGGAAAAGCAGGGTCTCACATTAACATTATCTATAAGCTGTAATTACATCTACTTATACTCCCTATCACGGCTAATAACTGTTGAGCCAAACTACTCCTAGTAACAGAAAGCTTTTAAATGCAGGAGGCTAGATACTTGATAATATCTCTTCTATAGTTTTCCAGTGCCTGCCCTTCCAATATATTTTCCCACATGAGCTGCATATCCAAAATACCTTATAGGAAAGCGCGACTTCTTTGTCAACTTTGCTACTAACCTCGATCAGCGATGTGGTTTTTCTAAGTACGTTGTTGCATTTGGGGCACCTCGTATCATTTTCATCAAAACTGGTTCTCAGCCCATATCTCTTGGCAAGTGCTCTTAGCATCTCATCTACCCTTATCGAGTCTATTAACGTAGCCTCTAAACCTCTCTTAATCGCCCTCCTGTATAGCCCAACATCTCTAGTCACAATCACCCTTCCATCTCTTTCAGCTATTCTTAATATAGCCCAATCTTCCATAGTAGGGCTATATATTGTATCGTAGCCCAGGATCCTGAGCCATCTGGCTAGGTTACCCAGCATTGTATCAACTATAAATCTGGGATCTGCAGGCATTCTACTATACCTCACTACTATTACGTCTCATAGATACACAAGTCAACGTAGCCTATATATTTTAACGGCCCAGATATATAATATTTTTATTATAATGATATTATTTATATAGTTTATTTCTATATATAAACAAGTAATGTAGAGACGTGCCTTGAGACAAGGAACACTAACATTATCTAATGCTTCTCCTGAAAATAGCTTTTATCAATTTTAACATCTATGGATAAATTCTATATACATTGTCTAGGTTTCCACACAATTAGCTCGAGAGTGGATCTCTATTTTGCTCTAAAGCATTATATAAAGTTGATGAACATTCATAGAGATAAGGGTTATTAGCTATAGAGAAGATCCCTTACAACTGAAAGCTTCGCCCTTAAGGGCGGGGAGGAGGTCAGCTCCAAAAATTTTAAGGTTCTTCTTATTATTTTTATATTGGAGCCGGGTCGTCTAGCGGTCAAGGATGCGGGGCTTTGGATCCGCGCCGCCCCCTATCTCCTTATCTCCACTCTTATCATCGGCGGCCTAAGAGGTTCATAAGGTCTTCCCTCTCCTACGTAGAATTTCCCAAACATTTCGTAGAGATGTAGCCTGAGTGTATGTGCGAATGCCACTATAGACTCTAACCCTATATCTAGTAAATTGCCTACAGCATAGAGGATCCAGGCTGGTAGGGATATGATACCCCCAGCGTCTATCATACTCTTTATAGGCTGGTAAAAAGCGATTATTATTGCTATATGTGCTAGCGCTATCCCCATGATCCTGAGATAGCTTATTGTGTTACCTATTAATATTATTACTGTGTCGAAGAACTCCATGAATCCGTCTGCAAGCTTCTTGATCCCATGCACCACCCCGTGCTTAAGAGATTCAACGACCACCTCACCAAGAAAGATCCATGCGAGTCCTAGGTATAAAAGCCCCTTTATAATATCGGGTTCCAATCCTCCTGGCGATGGTGTTATAAAAGCTAGATATCCATAGATCTGGCCAGCCGTCTCTATATCCTGGTATCTAAATACAGGAGCTGCGACAGACGAGAAAAGAAGGAGTCTCGGGATATCCCTTGCCATCATCTTTTCAAAGTCCCTCTCTAGCAGCGAATTAACCATCCCTAGCAATGTTGAAAGCACCAATGTAGCCCCACCAATTCTTAGAGATATGAATATGAGGAGCTTTAGTGCTTTTTCAACAGCTCCTCCCTCCTCTTTACCTATTGGTACTGCTAGGGGGGGTGCTCCGCCATATAGATGCTCCTCGATATACTTAGAAACAGGAGTTGCTGGGCCGAAGAATTCGCCAGATAGGATCCCAGCTATTATGGCGGCTAGTGAAACGTATATCACAAGCTCTCCTAACTCCCTATAAGATCTGTTTTCCCTACCGAGTATGCTATAGAATATGATCCCAGCTATTAGAAGGACCAACCCGTGCCCTAGATCTGGAAACATAAGACCGAATATGAGGGGGAATGTTATAGCTGTTATATAGATTGGAACCACCTCCCTATAACTTGGGGGACCATATAACTCTGAGATCATTTTAAATGTCTGGAGCCTCCTCGGCACGGAATACTTTGAAGGAGGCTCCTCATCCAAGCTCTTCTCAAGCCTGCCTATCTCCTTAACCTCAACAATGGCTCTGTCGCCAAGCCTATTTCTAATTATCTCCAGAGACCTCTCTATAGTGCTCTTCGGAATATGACCCTCTATAAGGGCATATCTACCCTTATCCCTAGACCTTGCTAGTAGATAGAGGGCCTCCCTAGCTGTGATGAGCCCTGCATATGTTTCTAGGAACTTGCCTGATATCTCTCCATAGATCTTTGACGCACTCTCTCTAACTCTGTTTAGCTCAGACCTAGATTCCTCGAGCTCTCTATTCAGCTGCTCCGAAAGTGTCTTCGGATTTAGCGGGTAGCCCTTTGGAATCTCTATCTCTCTAGCCTTCTCCTGCCTAGCTATCTCTCTGATTTCCTCATCTCTCCTTTTAGCTACTATTAAGAGCACACTATTACCCTCATCAAGGGGCCTTGATATTGCTATTAGCGGGCCCACCCTCTTCTCTATAGCACTTAAGATCCTGTCTATCCTTTCATTCTGGGATATGAAGATATATGCCTTTAACACCTTACCATTCACAATATCTTCAATGTTGATCTCTATATCCCTTAAAACATTCATCACCTGGGCTATAGGCTCGAGACTGCTGATCCTCTCCTGTATGTCTCTAGCCCTTCGATATAGATCCTCAAACCTATCATCGATCTCTTTGAGAGATTGGAGAAGCTTTGATGATATCTCAAACCACCCACTCCCCTCTAAAACCGCATCTTGTTGAGGTCTGAGCTGGCCTATTCTAACACCTATTAACCCCATATATTGCTCCAATCTCGATATACCCTCACCTATAGCTGGCAGCATCAGTCTCGCTCTTTCAGACGCCATTCCCTCTCCCAATTTCGATACAGGCTGGAACGACCCTGTCTCCATAAGCGAGTAAACAGCTATGTCAAGATCCCTTTTTGAAACCAACAAAGAGATCCTGACCATCTTCTCTGGCAGGAGCACCTACAACACCTCTTAAAACCCTATATATTCTGTATAAATCAAGCTTATTTATTTAGAGATGAGATTACTCTGGGGAGCTTATGAGGAAAGGCAAAATAGTGATTCTCGGAGACAGATATGCTGTAAACGCCTTCGGCATGTTAGGAGTGGAGGGCTTTGTCGTCGAAAATGCTGACGACGCTGAAAAACAGCTAAAAACCCTATCAAAGTCGGGGGATATAGCCCTGATAATAGTGACAAAAGATGTGGCTGATATGGTGCAAGATGTTATAGATAGTATCTCTATGTCTCCAGGAGCACCAGTGATAACAGTTATACCGAGCATGTGGAGCGATGTAAAGCCCATAGATGCAGCAGCTCTTCTGAAAAAAGCTCTAGGGGTTGGGTGAGGTATGGTAGAGACATATAGGATCTACGGCGATCCACAAAAGATCGTTGAGGAGGTAAGTTCTGAGATCCTAGAGAAGCTTGAAAAGATGTTTGGAGAGTTGAGAAACAGCATTAAAAGGGATCTAGAAGATCTTGTTAATAAAAAGGTCTCCGAGCTAAGATCCAGGATAGATGAGGGCATAAAAAAATATCAGGGCACGGTTGAGAGCTCAAGATCTAAGATAGAGGTTGAGTTGAAGAAGATAGCGGAGCAGAGACGTGAGATGTGGATCAACAAGGTTGTTGAAGATGCCAAAAATAGATTTATCAAAGAGCTCTTAGAAAACAAAGAGCTATATAAGAAGTTTTTAAGGAGATCATTGGAAGCTGTCCTAGCATTAGAGGGCGAGGTATATATAGAGACAAACAACGCATCTCTAAACCTAGTTAAGGAAATTATAGAAGAGATAGGGGCAGGCGATAAAATTAGATCTATATCCGGTGAAGCAAAAATCGATGGAGGCTTCATAGCTTTTTCAGGAGATAGATCGATTAGATATAACTATACACTAGAACATGTAATAGAGACAAACCTATACGAACTTAAAGTCAGAATATCAAAAATATTGTTTGGGTGAGCCTATGGAGGAAAGAAAAGGGAGAATCGTAAGGATCAGCGGAAGCTTAGTAGTGGCTGAAGGCATCCCAAAGCCCCAGATGTATGAGGTTGCAGAGGTTGGAGAGCAAAGGCTTATTGGCGAGATTGTTAGAATAGATGGAGATAGATCATATATCCAGGTATACGAATCCACATCAGGCTTAAGACCTGGCGAGCCTGTATATGGAACAGGATCTCCTCTATCCGTTGAACTTGGTCCAGGCCTTATAGGACAGATCTTCGATGGTATACAGAGACCTCTTAAGAGAATAGTAGACATCACAAAAAGCATTTTCGTAACAAGGGGTGTGAAGCTAGAGGCAGTTCCTAGAAACAGGAGGTATTTATTTACACCGGTGAAAGATCTCAAACCAGGCGATAAGGTCGCGCCAGGAGATGTGATTGGTTACGTCGAGGAGACCCCTCTTGTAAAACACGCTATAATGATTCCACACGATATAAGGGGGAGGATCATAGAGATAGCTCCCGAAGGCGAATACTTTGTCGAAGATCATGTAGCATATGTCGAGGATAACGGTGAGAAGAGGGCTGTTAAAATGCTTCAGAGATGGCCTGCACGGAGACCAAGGCTTTTCAAGGAGAAGCTGGAACCAGAGCTCCCAATGCTAACAGGCATGAGGATCATAGATACCTTGTTCCCAATGGCCAAGGGCGGTACAGGGGCCATACCAGGAGGCTTTGGAACTGGTAAGTGCGTTCCACCTAATACGCCGATACTACTAGCGTCAGGCGAGCTTGTTCCAATCAAAGAGTTATACGATAGAATGAGAGACAAGGGTGCCATAGTCGAGAGCAGCGAGGAGGAAGAGTTAATAGACATTTCAAGCCTAGGCCTTAGAATATTGACGTTCGATGGCACAAGAATCAGGGAAGCTCCTGTAAGCTACATCTACAGAGGTAAATCCAGGTATATGGTCAGGATTAGAACTAGATCTGGTAGAGTGATAGAGGTCACACCACCCCATAGGCTCCTTAAGCTAAGCGAGGAGGGATACATAGTTGAGACCCCAGCAGCTGAGCTAAGAAGGGGAGACCAGCTAGTCATACCCAGGTACCTCCCAGTTGATGGTAAGCCACAACTCCTTGATCCTTACGAGCTAGGATTAGATGATGCAACTGTGAGGAACGAGGAGGATCTGAAACAGATACAGGAGTTCATCAGATTATTAGTGTATAGACTTGGTGGCTACAAGAGAGCATCTGAAACCTTAGGCATCAATGAGAAGATCCTAAAGCAGATAGTCAAGAATAAGACTAGGCCCAGGTTAGGTCTCGTTAGGAGAGTGTGCGAGTTGCTAGGGGTAGAACCGCTAAGGCCAAGGATTCTCGGGCTACCTAGGAGTAGGATCTCAGTAAGGGTGCCCAAGCGTCTAGACGAGGATCTAGCAGAGTTGCTAGGACTAGTAATATCTGATGGTATGGTGACTGACAAGACCGTAAGGTTCTTCAGCAACTCGGAGGAGCTGAGAGCTAGATTTAAGGAGCTGGTATACAGGGTCTTCGGAGTCATGGCTAGGGATGAATCGTTTAGAACGGTCAAAGGTGTCGTAGTGAACTCTAAGCTAGTAGCTAGGATATTTAGAGCATTGGGGGTACCCTCTAGGAGAAAGTCCTGGGAGGCGACAGTCCCACACTTAATACTAAGATCCCCTATAAACGTGGTTAAAGCCTTCCTAAGAGGCTACTACTTAGGAGACGGGAGCTTTGCGAAGAACGAGGTCGAGATAACAACGGCATCTAAGAGGGTAGCGGTAGGCCTAGCTTACCTACTAGCTAGACTAGGCATACTATATACCATAAGGGAGAAGAGGGTAGCTGGCAGAGTCTACTATAGGATTATAATAACGAGTAGAGATGAGATAGAGAAGTTCCTAGAAGCGATATCAGCTGAGCGGATCATGGGCTTAGGTAAGATCCTCAGGATAGCATCGTATATATCAAGTAAGAGGCAAGGTAGGAAGGCTTGGGATGTCTTGAGAATAGAGCCACAGGTAATATCAAGAGCTATACTTGCGGTCTCAAGAAAATACACCATACTAGGTGAGAGAATAGGTGCGGCAAAACTAATGCTACTAGCACAGCTAACTGAGGATAGTATGCTAGGCTCCATAGCCGAGGCGTTAAAGTACGTGGCTTTCGATGAGGTGGAAAGTATAGAGGTCATAAAGGGGGACTTCAACGTGTACGACATCACAGTACCTAGAACCCATAATTTCGTAGGAGGCGAAGTACCAGCTATACTCCATAACACTGTGACTCTCCACTCGCTAGCTATGTGGAGCGATGCGAGGGTTGTGATATACATAGGATGTGGTGAGAGGGGCAATGAGATGACCGAGGTTCTGGAGAAGTTCCCAACGTATAAGGATCCATGGAGCGGGAGACCGCTAATGGAGAGAACAATATTAATAGCGAATACAAGTAACATGCCTGTATCTGCTAGAGAGGCTAGCATCTATGTTGGGGTCACAATGGCTGAGTATTATCGAGATATGGGTTATGATGTCCTATTGGTAGCGGATTCCACGAGCAGATGGGCTGAGGCATTGAGAGAGATCGCTGGAAGACTTGAGGAGATGCCAGCTGAGGAGGGCTATCCAAGCTATCTGCAGAGCAGACTCGCAGAGTTCTACGAGAGGGCTGGAAGGGTCGTAGCTCTTGGAAAACCTGAGAGAATAGGGTCTGTAACCCTTGTAGGCGCTGTGTCACCTCCAGGGGCTGATTTTACAGAGCCAGTAACTACCCATACCAGGAGGTTTATAAGGGTTTTCTGGGCCCTAGACACGGCTTTAGCCTATTCGAGGCATTACCCTGCCATAAATTGGATCACGAGCTACTCAGCCTATGTGGATACTGTGACCAATTGGTGGGTTAATAACGTTGCTAAGGATTGGAGAGAGCTGAGAGACACCATATATTCGATCCTGCAGAGGGAGAACGAGCTTAGAGAGATAGTGAGGCTGATAGGGCCTGAGAATCTCGCCGAACCCGATAAGCTAGTCATGGATGTTGCAAGGATAATCAGAGAGGGATTCTTAAAGCAGAATGCCTATGACAAGATAGATGCTTTTGCATCTCCGCAGAAACAGGTTATGCTTATGAGGGCTATAGTGAGCTTCTATAGAAACGCTAAGAAATTGGTTGATTCTGGTGTTAGCGTCAAAGCTATAAGGGAGAAGACCCAAGATCTAGTGACAGAGCTTATAAAGGCTAGGTTCACAATACCTAATGAGGAGCTTAATAAGCTGGAGGAGTTGGAGAAGAGGATCTTGGAGAGGCTTGGAAGTATAGCTGGGTGATCCAGATGGGGATACAGGTATCACAATATAGAGAGTACGAGACTATAAAAGAGATCAGAGGCCCCCTAATAATAGTTGAAAAGGCAAGCGGTGTGGCCTTTGATGAGCTAGTTGAGATAGAGATGCCAAGCGGGGAGAAGAGGAGTGGGAGGGTTCTAGAGGTTGGTATGGGATATGCTGTAGTACAGGTTTTCGAGGGAACCACAGGGATAAGTACTAGGGGTACTAAAGTACGGTTCCTTGGAAAGACCATGGAAGCCTCTGTATCGGAAACTATGCTTGGAAGGATCTTCGATGGGCTTGGAAGGCCTCTCGACGGAGGACCTCCTGTTCTGGCAGAGGAGAGAAGGGATATCAATGGCTCCCCGATAAACCCAGCTTCAAGAGCATATCCGGAGGACTTTATACAGACTGGGATCTCTGCTATAGATGGTATGAACACCCTTGTGAGGGGCCAGAAGCTACCTATATTTAGCGGGGGAGGGCTTCCCCATAATATGCTCGCAGCACAAATAGCAAGACAAGCAACGGTTAGAGGTGAGAGAGAGGAGTTCGCTGTTGTGTTCGCTGCCATGGGGATCAAATACGATGAGGCTCTATTCTTTAGAAAGTTCTTCGAGGAGACAGGAGCTATAAAAAGGGTTGCCATGTTTATAAACCTAGCTGATGAGCCGGCGATGGTTAGGCTTATAACCCCTAGAATGGCCTTAACCCTAGCTGAGTACCTAGCATTTGAAAGGGACATGCATGTTCTAGTGATCCTAACCGATATGACTAGCTATTGTGAAGCTCTCAGAGAGATCAGCTCCGCGAGGGAGGAGGTTCCAGGGAGACAGGGGTATCCTGGATATATGTACTCGGATCTCGCATCCATATACGAGAGGGCTGGCAGGGCTATAGGTAAAAAGGGATCTATCACACAGATGCCGATCCTAACGATGCCTGCAGATGATATAACACACCCTATCCCAGATCTAACCGGCTATATAACTGAAGGACAGATAGTGCTTGATAGAGGGCTATATAACAGGGGTATATATCCACCTGTCAATGTTCTTATGAGCCTCTCTAGGCTTATGAAAGAAGGTATAGGACCTGGCAAGACGAGGGAGGATCATGGTGATGTTAGCAACCAGCTTTATGCATCCTACTCTAGGGGTCAGGAGCTGAGGAGCCTAGCTATAATAGTTGGTGAAGAGAGCCTCTCAGAGACTGATAGGAAGTATCTGAGATTCGCAGATGCCTTTGAGAGGAGGTTTTTATCGCAGGGCTTCTACGAGAACAGATCTATTGAAGAGACCCTGGACATAGGGTGGGAGGTCCTCTCCATAATCCCTGAAAGCGAGCTGACTAATATAAAGGATGTGTATATAGAGAAGTACCATCCGAAAAGAAAGGCTAAGGGTGCGTAGGATAGCATGGCTATAGACCCTAGATCTGTACTTCCCACAAAGATAAACCTGATAAACCTGAGGAGAAGCTATGCGACTATAAGAAGGATTAGAAGGGTTTTAGAGGATAAGAGAGAGGTGCTCCTCCTAAACATCAGAATAGCTATTGAGGAGTTTACAAGGCTCCAGAACTCGGTTAGAGAGAAGCTTAGAAAGGCATATGAGAAGTACTCAATAGCTGTTTCACAGGCAGGTCTGATAGGTTTAAGGAGTATTGAATCTTCAATAAGGAAGACAGCATCTGTGATAGTTGGTGAAAGAGCTGCCTTTGGCATCAAGATACCTGTTCTGAGCATTGATAGAGAAAGTGTGCAGAAGCCAGAATATCCGCCTGGAACCACTCCATATAGTCTCGATGTGTCAATAGAATTGCTCAGAGAAACATTAGAAGAGATTGTGAAACTCGCCGAGGCAGAGGCAACGCTTAAAAGGCTTATAGAGGAGCTGAGGAGAACCCAGAAGCTTATAAATGCCATCGACTATCTAATAATACCCAACTATGTAAACGCTATCAAGAGGATCAGGAATGTGTTGGAGGAGAGGATGAGAGAGGAGTTTATAAGGTTAAAACTTATGAAGAAGAAATTGGTTGCGAGGGGAGCCGCGCGTGGCTGAAGATCTACTAAACACATTTAACAACATTCTTGAAAATAAAAGGAAAACAATCGAGGCTGAAATAGATAGAATGGTAGATGAGACTCTTGCTAAAAGGAAGAACGAGATCCTCTATACCAAGGATAAAGCTTTAAAGCAGATTATACAATTATTTAAAGCGGGGTCTTGATGGCCAAAGGGTCTTTGGGAAGCACCTGGATTATATATGCCTCTGGAATAGCTATTGCAATAGCGATTTCTTTTGTAATAGCGTTTTCAATTACAATAGCGATTTTATTCCAAATAGGTGCTTCGCAAACAACAGCCTTTCTACAACAGCTTGAGCTGCAGCAAGCAGCATTTAATGCAAAAGAATTTGGAGAGAGATTGGGAAGATTCATAGGTGCTGGGCTCGCGCTGGGGCTAGCTGGTATAGGTGCTGGCATAGCTGTGGGGCTAGCTGGTGCTGCAGCAATAAGCGCATTTACCGAGAAGCGAGAGGTATTTGGTAGATCTTTCCTAATAGTAGTGCTTGGCGAGGGAATCGCTATATATGGCATAGCTATTGCGATCCTGATACTGATACTAGGAGTACCATAATAAACACTAAGCCTAAGAATATATTGAATATATTTTCTTTACTCAGCTTTATTCTATCAATTACTTATTAAAGGTCAATCTCTGACTCGCCCTAAATAGAAGAGGTTAGCGAGCTACGGTAAAAATAGTAAAAGGGAATATATTATAGATGATTAGATGCAATTTACCTCTGATTAAAAGCGCTGGCTAGATCTAAGCTCTAGATGGCTATAGATATTATCTTTCTAATTATCTCTATAGGCAACCCTGCTTTTTTCCCATTAATTATAGCTATTATGTCCTCTATATCCATAATCCTTACTCTGATGGCTGCCCATACAATGCTAGGGTCAAATGGGTATGATGAAAATGCTGCCTCTAAAGAGCTTCTAACGGTCTTCTTCACATAACCTGCGATGTTTATAAGGCTTTCTTCAAGGCTTTTCTGTATTAAATTTGTTCCATATATTTTTCTCAATATGTTTAGAATGTTCTCCTCCTCTCTATAGCTATATAGATCCTCGATCTCCCCTCTACCTATGCGGCATGCCATATCAGAGAGCTCTGCCGAACCTATGTATTCCTTAGCCTTTCCCCTAGAAATCCTTATAGCTGACTGTAGTAACATGAAATCTATCTCCGGGCACACTAATCTCGATAGCGAAGGTTCAACTTCAACGATCTTTGAGAGATCTTTAGCAGCTCCTATATCTGATGCTATCGAAATCGCAGACCTCGGATCTATGTATTTAGATAATATGCTATAGGTTTCAACAAGGCCTGCAAATCCTTTTTCTCTTAAATAATCTAGTGCCTTTATAAGAGATCGATCTTCCACAACTATTCCGTAGAGTTCTCCAAGCCTGGTGCCCTCAAGGATCTTAAGATCTAGCGACGGCGTCTCTCCCATCACTAAAGAGATAAGCAGCGATGCTATCACCCTGTTTTCTATGAAGAGCAACCCGTGCTCAGCAATAGACCTATATTCCTTATCTACTATAGCAAGAAGAGGGGCTATAGATCTGTATAGGCCTAGATAGAGAGACAGCTCTAAAAGCTCCTGATTCTCAGCAGGGACATTTCTTATATATTGATAATATTGTGTTTCCCTTAGATAACTAATGGCATCACTAGCATTTCCGGCAGCAAGCATATCCTCAACAACGTTTTTACCCAGTCTCCCGGCATATACCATCCTAGCCCTTACAGCAGCGTATATATCCCAAACCATTGCATCTCCTCTATAGATAAGGCTGTACTTCTTAAAAGTAAAGGTTAGAATAAAATAGGAATAGCCCTTTGCGTCTAATTCACATGCTTTTCCTAAGGATTTTAGCTAGCTAACATATTCTACCTATGGGTGGGATTATTGGGTTCTAAGGGTAAGAAGCCCATATCAGTTATGGAGAAGAGACAGAAAAGGCTTCTAGAGGGGGAGAAGGAAAAGAAAACGAAAGAGGAGAAGAAGCCCAAGAAAGCCGAGAAGTATGTAACCCTCTCTGCAACCCTCAATATAGACGCCTCGCTTTATGCCAAAATAGGTAAAGAAATAGGAGAGCTAAACGTTATAACACCGGCTATCATAGCCCAGAAATACTCAATCCCAGTATCTCTAGCCAAAGCAGTTCTCAGAAATCTTGAGAGAGAAGGAGCTGTAACGCTTGTGGCAAGAAGCAGGAGAAGCCTTATATATGTACCACAAGGTACTGCGGCAGCCTCATAACGTTTTTCTCGTGATGAAGGCAGGTATTTCTGATAGATGAGGATAGACACCAGAGCTGAAGATATTGCCCTCTTAGCTACTATCCTCTAGAGTAGGTTATGCGTCTGCCTTTATTATCCTTCCTAAGCGTATTGTTGAGGAGTTCGAGAAGAGGGGATAGCGGTGCTGTTTCATAGTTTATTGATAGAAGTTAGATTTATAGGCTCTGATTCTGTTTATTATTACTGGTATTAGCTATTCCAGAGCCTTTGGAGAGGTTGTCTGATCAAGGATGTTGGGAGAGTTGAGCAAGGCTAGAGCAAAGGCTAGGAGGAGGGGTGGCGAAAAGTGGGAGTGGGTTATCAAGCCGGGAGATAAGATAGTTGTTAGTAGAACCGCTGTTATACCCTCAAAGAAGCTATCTAGAAGGGATTTCAAGGTGTTAGAAGAGGTTGTGAATATATATAGCAAGATGCTTGGAGATATGCTTCCTCACGCATCTAGGAATATTATCGAGACCTACTATAGGCTTAAGAATGAGAAGTATCGAGAGCTAAGGAGTATGTATTCCAATATTCCATCCCACTATGTACATGGGGTTTGTCAAGATGCTGTTGAAAGGATATCCTCTCTCAGGAGGAACAGGGCTAGGCAATACTCTAGAGAGATCTTCGACGAGCTTGTTAAGCATCTAGGTCTGGGGAAAAAGGGTCTTAGGAGTAAGAGGCTTGTAAGATATCTCTGGAGGAGATCTTGGGAAATAGCTCGGCACCAAGTTGATCTTGAGATGAGAGAAGGAATACTAGCGCCTAGGATCAATAGTGTTAGCCTATGGCTAGTTGATGACCACGTGTGGAAACCAATAGATGCTACCAAGAT
>Ga0080007_1066256_pt1 | contig 61184 bp, 58 predicted proteins | sample OctOCTMetagenome_FD_69210 | JGI IMG/M metagenome (GOLD analysis project Ga0080007, IMG submission 69210) | Hot spring and microbial mat streamer communities from Octopus Spring Streamers, Yellowstone National Park, USA - OCT_B (SPADES... | ecosystem: Environmental > Aquatic > Thermal springs >...
CAATCCTGCAACGCCGCATAGGCTGCCAGTAAAAGGAAGGCTTCGCTGCAGTAAGTGTTCGGTGCTGGATGATTGTATTCGGTGACGGAGTGCGGTTTGCCCAAGACCCGCCGCAAAGCCAGACCCGGGAGCGTCCCGCCCCGTTCGTTGACCATCGTTCGGTTGGGCACAATCCAATCCTCAGGGTCCCAAGGTCGGGAGGGGAACATCGGATGCTGCCAGTAAGCGTGTGTATCCACGCAGTCAAGTTTTGCCATCATGTTAGGTGTGCTGCATCCGACGATTGTGCCGATGACCAATGCCTTAACTTTCAACTCGTCCTTGAGGTAGCGGTAAATTGTTTGCCAGTAGCGGTCCTCCGTCTCCCACAAAAACCGCATCCAGTCCCGTTGGGCTTCGGGCGTGCGCTCACCGAAACGACCGCGAAGGAAAATAGGGATGCTACCATCTTCAAGGCGTTCATTGGCTGCCAGCCCAACAATGCCACCGGGACGAAGGGAAGGTGCTGCGAACCAGTAAGTTGTCGTTTGAGCACCGAGGTTGCTGAAGATGACACGCGCGTTGTCGTCGCCCCTGTTAAGTGTGAAGGTGAACCGAAATTCGCGCCACTCCTGTGTCAATCGGACTTCTGCGCTGAAGCCGAGGTTTTGCCAAGGTTCGTGGGCTTGTGAAATTCCAACCGTAATGGTGCAAGGTCGTTCCGCCCTCGCCCAGAAGGAAAGCGTGTATGGGCGGTCAGGTTGAACTTTTAAGTTCGGTTGGTGAAATTGGACATGCCAACCTTGCGTGCCCTTCTTCGTGACGGTGATGCGGACGAAGCGAAGCCCCTTCAGTTCGGGGATGGGTTCGGCGACGACTTCCGCTGTGGCTTCTGCACCTGCGTGCCGTTCCAAAACCCAATCTTGTAGCCCCGCCTCAAAATTCGTGTTCCTCAGCATTTCGTTGCCCAAAGGTTCTTCTTTGACACCCCACGCTTTGCGCAACTTTTCCGTTGTGCCGTATCGGGCTTTCAGCCAAGCGTTCCACTGCCGTTGCAATTCATCCTGAAAAACCTTGGGCATCTGGTCAATATCGCCACCGAGCCACGCGTGAACGAGACCGTTCTCATTGTTGATTTCCACAAAAGCGACGGCGGGGTCTTCGGCATAAGTGAGCCCTGTGTAGGGGTTGCGGTGGGTCAGCAACTTGCGGGCATACTCCTTTTGCAACTCAATCATCGGCTCATAGAAAAAGCCAACAATGTGCCGCTCCTTCCAATCGAGGTGCTCAATTTCTTTGGGCAAACCATCGGCAGCGTTGAAGGGGCGGGAGACGAGCAAATTCAGGTTGACATAGATGCCGTTGCGTTTCAGTTGGGCGATCAAATAGTCAAGCCTATCAAGGGCTTCTGGGTCAAGGTCACGAGTGTGCGGGACGCCCCGACGGCGAATTCCGTTGGGAAACTCCTGCATGTCCATGTGGTGGAAGCGGACGATGTTGATGCCGAACTTCGCCATCCGAGCAGCAATCTTTTCGGCATCCTCTTTGCGTGGGAAACATGCTCCGAAACATAGGTTCACTCCCAGAAAACGAATTCGCTGCTTACCGGCATATAGGTGACCGTCGGCGCCGACACGGATGTGCCCAAATTTGCCTGCGGGTTTGTGAAGCCAATGGCTGATGTTAGTCGCTGACGGAGAGGCATCGTCCCAAGGCAAGACAAAAGGGAAAAGCGGGGCATCCCGTTTACTTTCTTGTGACAGCCCTTGCCTCATAGTCCACCAACCCCCAAAGCCGGAGATGAACGCCAAGGTGACTAACATCCACCATCGCATCCCTATCGCCTCCTGTCAATAACGAGCGCTTGTGCACTGTCAGGCTGCCTCAACCACAGCCTTTTGGTGAATGAGAGCGTTCAACTTTCGCATCAACCTTGACTTGAAGCGTGCAGCCGTGTTCTTTTTGATGACGCCTTTCGAAGCCGTTTTGTCAATGATGCGGCAGGCTTCATAGACCGCCCGTTGTGCCTCCTCCAAACTGCCAGTCCCTTTTGCTGCTGCTTCCAAAGCGAGGCGGGCACGCTTGATGAAAGTCTTCATGCGCGACCGATAAGCCTGATTCCTCATTCGCCGTTTTTTCGCTTTCCTCATCGCCCTGAGGGCAGATTTAGTGTTCGGCATCTCCGTCCCTCCTTGGGAGAAGTTTGTTGTCGCTTTTGCGGAAAAGCATTATAGCACGACAACACCTCGCAGGTGCGCCCTAAAACCATCCTCCCGGCGGATTCAGCGAGTATGCGTGAAAAGGCGATCAAAAACTGTGCGAAGTGCTGAGTGCGGTGCCTTGCTGAAAAACCTGATTTGTGCCAGCAGAGAAGCCAACACAGCGCTGCAGGCGAAACCTTTCAAAGTCCGCACCCGACGAAATATTGACATTGCCGATTTGAACACTCATAATTTAAGGCGAGGTGAAGGATATGGCTGAGACTGGGACGAAACTCAGACCTTGCCAGGAAGTTGCACGAGCCATCGCAGAAGCGTTGGCGGCGATGGACAACCAGCCCAGCGACGAATTGGTGCTAAAGCGCAACTACATTGAGCGGCTGAAGCGGGAGAAAAATCCCGAGCGCATCATTGACGAACTGCCGCAACTTGCGGGTTGTGACTACCAAGCCATTCCTGAGGAAGACATTGTTCGGTTGCACTGGTGGGGCATTTTTCACGACAAGCCGAAAGTGGGCTATTTCTGCTTGCGCATCAAGTGTCCGGGAGGAATTGTCAAGCCAGCACAACTTCGCGGTGTCGGCGAACTTTCGGTTCGTTACGGTCAAAACTATGTTGAGTTGACGACGCGCCAAAACTTCCAATTGCACCATGTTCACCTGACGCAACTTCCCGAAGTTTTTGACCGCATTTATGCTTTGGGACTGACGACGAAAGGCGGTTGCGGCGATACTGTCCGCAACATAACTGGCTGCCCTGTCGCTGGACTTGACCCGCACGAACTTTTTGACCCGACACCCATCATTTTGGAGGCAGCACAGTTGTTTGACAGCACACCCGAATACAGCGATCTGCCACGCAAACACAAAATCACCATCAGCACTTGCCCCTACTGGTGCACCGCTCCCGAAATAAACTGCGTTGCCTTTGTGGGAGCAGAAAAGGATGGTCGGAAAGGCTTTACAGTTTTGGTCGGCGGAGGTTTAGCCTCCACGCCTCGCTTGGCAAAACCTCTGGGAGTGTTCATTGAGCCTCAAGATGCCATCCCCGTCATGGTTGCCATCTTGGAACTTTGGCGGACGAACAAACGCTACCGCGTTTCCCGCGTTAAAGCCCGCTTCAAGTTCATGGTTGACGACTACGGACCGGAGCGCATCCGCCAGATGATTGAGCAAGCGCTGGGTCGGCGGTTGGAAGATTACCCACAAACGCCAAGACCTATCGGCTTCACCAACCACATGGGCGTCCACGAACAAAAGGGACGAGGGGCGTGGGACGGGGGACGCGTTTACTACATTGGAGTGCCTGTTTTGGCGGGTCAGATGAAGGGAGAGCATCTCATCGCTTTGGCGGATTGGCTTGACAGTTTTGGCGGTGATTTCCGAATCACTCGCCAACAGAACTTCATTTTGACCAATGTGCCCGAAAGCAAAGTGGATGACACGGTAGCGTTGTTGCGGGAACTTGGCTACTCGCCTTTCGCTTGTCCCCTCATCGCTAACGGAATTGCTTGCACGGGAGACCCGTTCTGCAACTATTCTGTGACCAACGCCAAACATCATTTGCGTGAAGTCATTGCCCACTTGCGTTCGGTTTTCGGCGATGAGATTTGGCATCAGGTTAGGTTGACACTTCACATGGACGGTTGCCCTCACGCTTGCGCCCAACATTGGGTGGGAGACATCGGGTTGCAAGGGACTGCAGCGACATTGCCCGACGGCACGAAGCAAGAGGGATTTGACATCATCTTGGGTGGAGGCATCGGCGAACTCCCACGCATCGGTAGGCAAATCATTCGCCGCGTTCCCGCCTACGAGGTGAAATTCGTCGTTGAACGATTGGTCCGCGCCTATTTGCAAGAGCGCCAAAATGGCGAAACTTTCCAGCAATGGTGCTTGCGGGTCGGAGACGAGCACCTCAAAGCCGTCGCTACCGCCATCTCTACTGGACTCATTGCCGTTTAGCCGTCAATTACGCTTTACGCATTACGAATTACGCAAGGAGGTGCTTTGAGATGGCTGATTTGGCGATTGTCGTTCGTGAGAGCGCCTATGACCGCATCTTGACTCCTTTGGCGTTCGCTTACTTGGCAGCATCATCGGGGCAAGAGGTTGAGATGCTGTTCGTCAACTGGGCTGTTAGGGCGTTGAGCAAAAAGTATGCCGACGAGTTTCCCATCTCGGCGGAAAGGGCAGGAAGCGAGGAGTGGTTGAAACAGCAAATCGCGTCAGCAGGGTTGCCAACTCGCATCTCTGACTTGTTGAAAATGTTGGCTCAGACGGGGAAGGTTCGGCTTTACGCTTGCACCCTCGCAGCGCAAATCTTCGGCGTCAACGAAGGTGACCTGATTGAAGGTGCCGAGTTCCTGCCGGCGAACGAGTTCTTGGCAAAGATGGCTGAAGCGAAAGTGACGATGACTTTTTGAAGCGAGGTGATTGAGAATGGCGGAAGCGACCGAACAGCGGATAGACCTAACGGGCAAACGGTGCGTTTTGGTCACTGCAGCCCTCGCTGAGGCTGTCGCCACTTTGAAACCGGGCGAAACGATTGAAGCCTACAGCGATGACCCCGTTGCTCACATCCTTGTCAAGCGTTGGTGCAAAGACACAGGAAACGAACTTTTGTCCGCCGAAAAGGAAGGCAACGGTTGGCGCTTAGTTATCCGCAAGGGCAATCCATGAGCAGCGAAAAAGTCAATCGCAAAGGAGGGTCGCAGATGGCGAGTCAAAGGGTCATTTTTGACGACCTTGAGATTGGCGAGATTGCCATTGAACTGGACGATAAAGAGCCTCAGGAAGTCATCGCTTGGGCAATTGAGACCTTCGGCGACCGAATTGCTGTCGTGACAGCACTTCAGGCTGAAGGCATGGTCGTTTTGGACATGGCTTATCGGCTCAAGCCAGACATCAAAGTCGTCACCGTTGACACCGGTCGTTTGCCTCAAGAGACCTACGAATTCCTTGACCGAGTTCGGGAACGCTATCACGAAGCAAGGTTTGAAGTCTTGTTCCCCGACTACCGAGAGGTTGAGGTGATGGTTCGCAAGCACGGCGTCAACTTGTTTTACAAGTCAGTCCCGCTGCGTCTTTTGTGCTGCCACATCCGTAAAGTCCGACCGTTGCTTAGGGCGCTTCAGGACTTGGACGCTTGGTTCACAGGTCTAAGGCGCGAGCAGTGGGCATCGCGAGCGAACATCAAAAAGGTGGAACTTGACCACGATCACGGAGGCATAGTCAAAGTCAACCCCCTCGCCGATTGGACGAAGGAAGAAGTTTGGGACTACATCCGCGAAAACGATGTCCCTTACCACCCGCTCTACGACAAGGGCTACACCAGCATCGGTTGCGCGCCTTGCACCCGCCCAATCCAGCCGGGCGAAGACGACAGGGCAGGGCGATGGTGGTGGGAAGTGAACGCACCAAAAGAATGCGGAATTCATTGCCCAATTGAAACCGGTGGCTTTGAACACGAAGTTCACGCCATCTTGGGTGAGGCTCATGGACACCTCGGTGAAGGCAACGGGAGTGATTGAAGTGACTGACCAGCAACGGGAGCGAGAAAACCTCCAGTTAACCGACGAGGAACGGGAGTTGCTGCGGGCGGAACTGGCAGCGCTTTTGCCAGCGCTGTCAGGTGAGCGAAAGGAAGCGTATCAAGCCCTCGCGGACGCCGTTGAGCGAAATGCTGTCCCGCCAGATTTGCTGCCTTTGCTTGAGGGCTTGACAAAGTTGGCTTTGGAGACAGGAAGGGCTCGCCGAATTTATCGTGCCGAAGGCGAACGCATCTTGACTGACCTGTTTCGAAAAACTCCCAGCGGTCAGGAACTCAGCAAAAGTTTGAGCGAAGTCAACAAGGCGCTTGCTGTCCTTGAAGGTCAAACCCTGCACAGCGTTCGGGTAGCAATGAGGACGCTCGGTCATTTCACTGTGACCGTTGAGACGGAAAAGGCTGTTATCACCATAGCCATCCGCCCCGACGCTGTTACCGTTGACAGCGTTTCAGTGGGTGGCGAAGCGGGTTTGGGTTAACTTGCAAACTTGACGGATTTGGCAAAACAAAGACTTCAAGGAGGTGCTGCGATGAAAGGCGAACGAGGGTTTGTTGTGTGGCTAACCGGACTTTCAGGTGCAGGGAAAACGACTATCGCCCACGCCCTCGCTGAAAGGTTGAAATCGGCGGGCTACAAAGTTGAAATTTTGGACGGTGATGTCGTCCGACAGCACTTCAGCAAAGGATTGGGCTTCAGCAAGGAAGACCGCATTGAGAACATAAAGCGCGTCGCCTATGTGGCTCACTTGCTTGCCCGAAACGGTGTCTTCGTCATCGTAGCGTTGATTTCGCCCTACCGTGAAGGGCGCAATTACGCCCGCCAACTCATCGGTGACTTCGTTGAAGTCTATGTCAAGTGCCCGTTGAATGTCCTGATTGAGCGGGATGTCAAGGGCTTGTATGCCAAGGCTTTGCGAGGCGAAATCCAAAACTTCACTGGCATCAGCGACCCTTACGAGCCGCCAGAGAACCCAGAAGTCGTTGTTGAGACGGACAAAGAGACGGTTGACGAAAGCGTGGACAAAATTTGGCAAGCATTAATTGAGTCAGGCTACATTCCCGCGCCAGAACGAGTTGAAGTTGCGACCTAACCGAACACATGTTGCAGCCCGAAAATTTTGCCCAAAATTTCGCCGAAGATGTAGGAGATGGCTGCGGTCGCAAACAAAACGACCGTGCTCTCAATTGCCTCCCGCTTGAAGTTGCTCTCGTTGATGACGCTGCTGTAGAAGGTGAAAGCGACGACCAGAGCGAAGGCGAGAAGGACGCTGACGACGAAAGCGAGGATGTTGCTGTGGGTGAAGAAGTAAGGTGCTGCCAAAAGGACTACCGCAGCCAGATAGGCTGTGCCCGTTGCTAAAGCGCTTGGAAGCGGGTTCTTGACACCTTCGTGTTTCGCTTGGACATAGGCTGCTGCAGCCATTGAAATTGCGGCGCTGACGCCGACAATCAAACCGGCAACTCCCGCAACGAGGGTTGTTGTCGTCGCTCCCAAAAAGCCTGCGTGCACGCCGGTGATTTCAACGACAGCATCGGCGAGCCCCAAAGCGATGAAGCCGATATACCTCACCACGCTCTCGTTCAACTCGGAGACCAGACTCCTCTCGTGAAACTCCTCGTCCCTCAAGATTTCCTCAAGCCTTGCAGCCATTTCCGGTGGCAACCTGTGGGCAAACGCTTTGTATGCCTCAATGACCTTCTCCTCGTGCAGTTCAAGCAATTTGATGGTGAAGGTGAGCCCGAAGATAATGCGTGAAAGTGTTATCAGCGCCAACTTCCACCTCGGGACGGCAGAGTTGCAATCCCTGCCAGCGACAGCCTTCCAAAACTCGTAGTGCCTATACTCGTGTTCCGCCATCTTTTCCAGCAGTTCCTTGAAATCGTTTCGCTTCTCCCGCGCAGCCAAGTGGCTGTAAATTAGGTGGTCGGTGTATTCGTCAACGCAAAAAGCAAAAGCCATGTCCCTGTCTTCCTTGGTCAGCACCATCTCGTTCACCTCCAGTGGCTGATTGCCTTAAGATTTTGAGGTCATTTCCCCGCAAAGGTCTTTTCAGGCAATTTGTTCTGCCTTGCAGAGAACCGCCGTTCGTGTAGGATTATGCGGCAAAATTTGTGGCGAGGTGAAGCGAGGAATGGCGTTTCTGGAGATGAGAGGCATAACGAAACGGTTTCCGGGCGTTCTGGCGCTTGACAGGGTTGACTTTGAAGCGGAACGAGGCGAGATTCACGCCATCGTCGGTCAAAACGGTGCTGGCAAATCAACGCTTATGAAAATTCTCGGGGGCGCGTTCAGCGATTACGAGGGCGAAATTTTCATCGACGGGAAGCCAGTCATCATCCGTTCGCCCAAGGATTCTCGTGCTGCTGGTGTTGCCGTGATTTATCAGGAACTCAACCTCGTTCCCGATTTGACCGTCGCTGAAAACATCTTTTTGGGGCGTGAGCCGACGAAGTTTTTGGGCTTGGTGGATTTCGCCAAGATGAGGGATGAGGCAAAGAAAGTCCTCGCTCAACTTGATCCCACCATTGACCCCGATGCGAAAGTGCGGGAGTTGCCGGTCGGGAAGCAACAGTTGACTGAAATTGCAAAAGCCCTGTCTCAAAACGCTCGCATCCTAATCATGGACGAGCCCACTTCGGCTCTCACCGAAGCGGAGACGCAGAAACTTTACGACATCATCCGAAAACTCAAGGCTCAAGGGACGACAATCCTCTATGTCTCGCACAGGCTGAGGGAGGTTTTCGCTATCAGTGACCGCATCACTGTCCTGAGGGATGGTCGGAAGGTCGGAACTGTCAAGACTGCGGAAGCCGATCCCCGTCAAGTTGTGGCGATGATGGTTGGCAGGGAAGTTGAGGAATTTGAGCCTCACCCAGTTCCCGAAAAAGTTGGAATGCCGATACTTGAAGTTCGCAACCTCGTTTTGGTTGAAAGGGCGAACCCACAAAAGTGGCTTTTGGACGGAGCAACCTTGCATGTTCGTAGAGGCGAAGTCGTCGGAATTTTCGGGTTGCTCGGTGCAGGTCGGTCGGAACTTTTGCTCACCATCTTTGGCTCTCCGCCGGGAATCGTTGTTGGCGGCGAAATTTTGATGGAAGGTAAGCCAGTGTTTTTCCGTTCACCAATTGAGGCGATACAAGCAGGAGTTGGGTTGGTGACCGAAGACAGGAAAACAACGGGACTAATCTTGACGATGACCGCCGGGCACAACATTTCCCTCGCCGCTTTGCGCCAATTCTCGCGCTTCCAGTTCGTCAAGCGACGGGCAGAAGAGCAAGCAGTTTGGCAGGCATACGAGCAACTGAGCATCCAACCGCCTATGCCGTCAATGCCTGTCATCAACCTTTCAGGTGGCAACCAGCAAAAAGTTCTGCTCAGCCGGTGGCTTCTGGTCAAGCCGAAAGTTTTGCTCCTCGACGAACCCACGAGGGGTGTTGATGTCGGCGCTCGTGCTGAACTTTACCGTTTCATCCGACATCTCGCCCACGACGAAGGTGTTGCTGTCTTGTTTGCGTCGTCGGAGTTGCCTGAGGTTTTAGCTTTGGCTGACCGAATTCTCGTCATGCACCAAGGACGCATCGTCGCTGAATTCCCACCGAATACCCCTGAAGAGCGAATCATGTTCTACGCGACTGGAGGTCACTTGGCGAAAGGGGTAGCGTGAACCTGTCCCGTTTCAAACAGGCTACCAACCTCTGACTTGCAACAGTTCCGCTTCGGACAGGGTTCTGATGTCAATGCCTCTCATTGGTTCGCCGAGACCGCGAGAGATTTCTGCCAAGATTTCGGGTTGGTCGTAGTAGGTTACGGCGTCCACGATTGCTTTCGCCCGCTTGTATGGGTCGCTGCTCTTGAAGATACCGCTTCCGACGAAAACTGCCTCTGCCCCGAGCCTCATCATCAAAGCAGCATCGGCAGGGGTTGCGATTCCACCTGCTGCAAAGTTGGGGACGGGCAACCGACCGTGATCATGCACCCACTTGACCAACTCGTAAGGGGCACCCAAGTTTTTGGCGACGGTGACCAACTCCTCTTCGGGAAGCATCTGGATGCGGCGGATTTCGTCCATGATTTTTCGCATGTGCCTAACCGCTTCAACGACATTTCCCGTTCCCGCTTCGCCTTTGGTGCGAATCATCGCAGCGCCCTCAGCAATTCGGCGCAACGCCTCGCCCAAATCGCGAGCACCACACACGAAGGGGACTTTGAAAGCGTGCTTGTTGATGTGGAACTGCTCGTCAGCGGGTGTCAAGACTTCGCTCTCGTCAATGAAATCAACGCCGAGGGCTTCCAAGATTTCGGCTTCCACGAAGTGACCGATGCGGCACTTCGCCATAACAGGGATGGTGACGGCTTCCATGATTTCCAAGATTTTTTCGGGGTCAGCCATTCGGGCAACTCCGCCCTCTTTGCGGATGTCGGCAGGGACTCGCTCAAGCGCCATGACAGCGACGGCGCCCGCCTCTTCGGCGATGCGGGCTTGCTCGGCATTGGTCACATCCATGATGACGCCGCCCCGAAGCATTTCCGCCAGCCCAACCTTCACCCGCCAAGTGCCCCAAACGCGTTCGTCGGTCCAGCAGGTCCCTTTGATCTCCATCGCTTGCACCTCCTTTGGCAGTTATGTCAAGACCGCCTTTGGGCTCAGCCTCTTCGGCCTGATCAGAAGGTTCGTCAGTTCCTCCAAAGCCTCTTTGCGATCCGAATAGTTTCCGAAGGAAAGGCTTTGTCCGTTCTTGAAAACGATGACCAGCGTAAACTTTCCTTCCACCGTCTCGCCGACCGTTAATGCTTGCACCTCTTCCAAGTCAACGAGTGCCTCTCCGACCTTTGCCCAAAGCACTCCCTCATCCCTCTCTTTTCACCAGAGCAAAATCGGGCTGCAAGCCTTTCTGCTCACATTCCAATACGCCATTAGCCGAGAGACGGTAAAGACCACCTCCACCGATGAAGCGCTGCCCTTCCACTAAGCCTAGTTTAGCCAAAAGTTCCAAATTGCGCTCAGCGGCAACAGGCTCAAGATTCAAGCGTTCGGACAAGAAAAGAAGCGGCACCCAAGCATCAAACCCTCGTTCCTTCCACACGCCGTAAAGAGCGGCGAGAATTTTGTCTCGAATTTCAGCGTCGGTCATACCTGCCTGTCTCCTTTTAAGGCATGAAGGTGTTCGGGATTTAACTACTAAAAAGGAAGGCGAACCTCTCATTGAGCCACTTTTGTCCGACCTTCCGATTTTACCTCTCTCACGATTGCCGATATGTTCGGATCGGCAAGAGCCTCAACCTTCCAAGGCGCTTTTAATTATAGCGCAGTTCGCCAAAATTTCTTGCAGGGAACTTTTGCTGGAGGGATGAAGATGGCGCGCTCTAAAAAGGCACAACAGGCAGAAATCTCACCAGAATTTGTCGTCCCGCCGGGCTTCAAATCCGGCTACGCTGTCCTTTGGGGCAAGCCGAATGTAGGCAAGTCAACCCTGCTCAATTACCTTGTGGGCGAAAAAATTGCCATCGTTTCGCCCAAGCCTCAAACAACGAGAAACCGCATCGTTGGAGTCGTTGAAACTGAAAATGCCCAAATCGTTTTTCTGGACACGCCCGGAGTCCATCACCCGCGCCACAAACTCGGTGAGTATCTCGTCGCTGAAGCGAAGGCAGGATTGGAAGGAGCCGATGTGGTCGTTTTCATGGTTGACGCCACCGAACCACCAACACCCGACGACGAGCGGGCAGCGGAATTGCTCAACGAGTTGCTCAAGGAGGCGCCGCGACCCGTGATTTTGACGGTGAACAAGATAGATGCGGTCTCACCAGCAGTTTTGCAGGAACGGAAAATGCTTTACGAGGCATTGGGCAACTATGACGAGACGGTGACCATTTCGGCGTTGACAGGAGAAGGCGTGCCCATTTTGCTCCGAAAAATCATTGACCGCTTGCCTGAAGGTCCGCCTTATTACCCGCTTGGGACGGTGACTGATCAACCCGAAAAGTTGCCCATTGCGGAAGCCATCCGCGAAGCCGTGTTGCACTACACCCATGAAGAGGTCCCCCATGCTGTCGCTGTCGTAGTGGACGAACTTGAACACAGGAGCGACAAGTTAGCGTATGTCAAGGCGACGATCTATGTGGAGAAGGAGAGCCAGAAGGGCATCATCATCGGGGCTGGAGGTCAGATGCTCAAGAAGATTGGGACGATGGCTCGGATGGAAATTGAGCGTTGGTTGGGCAAAAAGGTTTACCTTGACCTGTGGGTCAAGGTCGCCAAGAATTGGCGCAAGGACGAAAATGCGCTGAGACGGTTCGGGTATGTGGTCAGGCGTTAGGAACCAGCGTTCCGCCGAAACCATTCAACGGTGATTCTGAGCCCTTCCTCAAGGGAAACCGAAGGTTCGTAGCCCAGCAACTGTCTCGCCTTCGTGATGTCAGCGAGAGAATGCCTGACATCGCCGGGACGAGGTGGAGCGTAAATCGGTTCGATGTGGTCAGCACCGACCAACGAGCGGATAAGCCTGAACAACTCGTTGACGGAAGTTTGCTTGCCAGCACCGACATTGAACACTTCGCCGGCGATGTTCGGTTTGGTGGCTGCGAGCAAATTTGCTTGGACGCAATTCTCCACGAAAGTGAAATCCCGGGTTTGTTCCCCGTCACCGTAAATTGTCGGTGGCTCGTTTCGCAGCAGCGATGTGATGAAGCGCGGGATAACAGCCGCATACTGGGATGTCGGGTCTTGGCGTGGTCCGAAGATGTTGAAGTAGCGCAAACTGACCGTCTCCAGCCCGTAAAGTTCCCAAAACAAACGGCACAAGTGTTCGCCGACGAGTTTGCTGAGAGCGTAAGGTGATTTGGGATTCGGTGTCATATCTTCCCGCTTCGGCAAAGTCGGCGTGTCGCCGTAAACTGAGGACGAAGACGCAAAAATGACCCTGCGGACACCTGCATCCCTGCAAGTTAGCAGCAAAAGCAGAGTCCCCGTAGTGTTGACCTGATGGGTCGTCAGCGGGTCTTCTACGGAGCGAACGACCGAAGGGATTGCGCCTTGGTGGAAAACAAACTCAACGCCAGAAACGGCTCGCTTCACAACTTCAGGTTCAGTCAGGCTTCCCTCTATCAGTTCAATTGCCCCTCGCTTTAGCAAGTGAGCGATATTTTCCCGCTTGCCCGTTGAGAAGTCATCAAGGACGCGGACCTTCGCTCCCAATTGGACGAGTTTCTCAACGAGGTTTGAGCCGATGAAACCTGCGCCGCCAGTGACCAGAACCGAAACGCCTTTCCACTCGCTCACACTCCATCCCTTCCTTTCGCGAAGAATTCACCTTCCGGCAAGAGCCAACCTTTGGCGCTCATACTCGATGACCCGCTCCAAAATCCCGTTCAAATCAAGGGTCGGCTCGTAGCCAATCGCTTGCCGAATCTTGGAGATGTCAGGGACACGGTAGCGGATGTCCTCAAAGTCAGGACCGTAGGCGCGCTCGTAAGGCACATAAACGATTTCGGAAGGGCTATTGGTCATCTCTTTGACGCGGTGGGCGAGTTCCTCAATGGTGACGGGTTCGTCGTTGCCCACATTGAAGATTTCGCCTTCAAGCCCAGGCGTTTCCATCAGCCCAATAAGTGCCCTCACAGTATCGCCAACCCAACAGAAACTTCGGACTTGTTTCCCGTCACCGTAGACAGTGATTGGTTCGCCCCTCAATGCTTGTTGGACGAAGCGAGGTATGACCATTCCGTAAGCGGGGCTTTGTCTCGGTCCGACGGTGTTGAAGATGCGGGCGATGACGATGGGCAAGCCCTTTTGCCTCCAGTAGGCTCTGGCGAGGTATTCGTCAAGGGCTTTTGAACAGGCGTAACCCCAGCGCAGAGCCGTGCCCAAAGTGATGTCGTCGGTCTCCGAGAACTTCAGACGGTCGTTGTGGACATCCTTGCCGTAAACTTCGGAGGTTGAAGCGATCAAAACCTTGCAGCCAAACTGCAGTGCGAGTTTCAGGACATTTTCCGTGCCCCGAACATTGGTTTCCAAAGTCCCCAGCGGGTCTTGGACCACAAGTTTGACTCCGACAGCGGCAGCGAGGTGATAGACCTTGCGGCAGTTCCTCATCGCCTCAGCCAACTTCTGTTCGTCCAAAATGCTGCCGACGACGAAATGGAAGTTTGGGCGGTCAAAGAGGTGCCAGATGTTTTGCATGTTGCCCGTTGACAAATCGTCAAGGACCCAAACTTCCTCGCCTTGCTCCAGCAAAGTTTCAACGAGGTGCGAACCTATGAAACCTGCACCACCTGTGACCAAAACTGCCATGTCTCTCACCCCTTTGTTTGAAGTTTCGCTCCTTCATTGCAACCCCAGTTCTTGACGGAAGTAAGGAATTGTGCGTTCAAGGGCTTCCCGCAACGAAACTTTCGGCTGCCAACCCAAAACGGTTCGCGCTTTAGTGATGTCAGGGCGCCGCTGGCGCGGGTCGTCTTTGGGCAGCGGGCAGAAAACGATTGGGCTCTCGCTGCCAGTAACTTCCTTGACGAGATGTGCAAACTCCAGCACGGTGATTTCCTCAGGGTTGCCGAGGTTGAAAACCCGATCCAGTTCGTCACCAGTTTCAGGCGGTGTCCACTCCATGACCCTCATTATGCCCTCAATGAGGTCGTCAACATAGCAGAAACTCCGGGTTTGAGAGCCGTCGCCGTAAACTGTAATCGGCTCGCCTTTCAGGGCTTGAGTGATGAAAGTCGGAAACACGCGCCCATCGTCAATTCTCATCCTCGGTCCAACCGTGTTGAAGATTCGGACAATCCTGACATCGACGCCATGTTGTCGCCAGTAAGCCATTGTCAAGGCTTCGGCGAACCGTTTCGCTTCGTCGTAGCACGATCTTGGTCCTATCGGGTTGACATGACCCCAGTAACTTTCGGGCTGCGGGTGAACTTCGGGGTCGCCATAGACTTCTGAGGTTGAAGCCAGCAAAAACTTAGCCTTGTGAGCCTTCGCCAAACCGAGCATGTGGTAAGTTCCAAGCCCGCCAACTTTGAGCGTGTGGATTGGGTTGGCTGCGTAATCTTTCGGGCTGGCAGGGCTGGCAAAGTGAAGCACCCAATCAACTTTCTCGGCGATGTAGAAGGGTTGAGTGATGTCGTAGCGGAAAAAGATGAAGCGGGGATGATCGAGGAGGTGAGCGATGTTTTTCTCCCGCCCGGTCAGCAAACTGTCCAAGCAAATCACTGTGTGCCCTTCGGCAATTAAACGGTCGCAAATGTGCGAACCGAGAAAACCAGCACCGCCTGTGACCAGAACCCTCATGAATTTTCCCCCTTGCGTCAAAAGTCTCGCCCGGCGGAATGCTTTTTGCTGGCAGCAATGATAACACACCGCGACAGCCGAGGAACAAACCGCAATCACAATCGCGTTGAATGTCAACGAGACAAGTTTTTGCCTCACCCGTTCCCAAACGGAACTTAAGTGCGCCAAAATTACAAGGGAAGCCGCGAGGTGAATTGACAATGCCCTTGCGGAAGGAACTTCTGCTCACCGAAAGGCGCAAGCAAATCTTGGGAGCGGTTGTGGATTTGCATGTCAAAACAGCCCAACCTGTGGGCTCAAAGGCTGTCGTTTTGGAGTATCGGCTCAACATCAGCCCGGCAACGGTCAGGTTAGAGTTTGGGGTTTTAGAGCGGATGGGCTTGATCTTCCAACCCCACACATCGGCTGGACGAGTTCCGTCAGATTTTGGCTATCGCGTTTTCGTTGATGAGGTCATGCGCGTCCGTCCCCTGCCTCCCTACAAGTTACGCCTTTGGGAACAAAAGTTGGCTAATCGCTATAGTGAGGTTCGGGAGTTGCTACAGGCAGTTTGCCGGCTGTTGAGCCAGTTCACCGATTATGCCTCTTGGGCAATTTTGCCTCGCCAAGAGACGGAAGTGGTTAGGGGCATTCACTTCAGCCTCTTGCCCGATCGTCGGGTCATAGCGATCCTCTTGGGACATCGCCTAATCCATAAGGCTTTTGTCGTCCCCGAGAATTTTGATGTGAACCAATGGCAACAGGCTGCTAACTGGCTAAACAATCGCTTGAACCGCGTTCCCTTGTCAACCTTGATTCAGACCGATTGGTCTCATTGGGCAACACCTGAGACCTCTCAAAATCCCGTCTTTGCACTCGCTTTCAAGTTGGTCCAGAAGTTAGCGGAAGAGGCTTGGCAAGCCGAGGTTTGGATGGAAGGGTTGTCGCGATTGCTGGATGAGCCTGAGTTCAAGAACTTGGAGCGGGCACAAAAGTTGGTTGCCTTTTGGGAAACGCCGCAGAAATTGGCTGTCTTGTGCGAATCTGTTTTGAACAAACTTCCCTCACCGACACCCAAGGCGTGGCTTGCTATAGGTTCTGAAATCCCCTTCCCTGAATTGCACGATTGCAGCATCGTTGCCGCTCCGTATTTCGTCGGCGATTGTCCCTTCGGCATGGTAGGGATTCTCGGACCAAAGCGCATGAGGTATTCATCGGCAGTCCCCGCAGTTGAAGCCATCGCCTCTTTGACATCTCAAGCCTTGACGACGATGCTTAGTTGACAACGAAGTGGCATAATCAATGGGACAGTGTTGTCCCGTCATCTGGAGGAGTGGCGATGGTCAAGCAAGATGAGCGAGTTACTGCTTTGGAGGAGTTGCACCGGCAAATTTTGGTGTGCACAAAATGCCCGCTGGCAAAAGGGCGAACGAATGCTGTCCCTGGGGAAGGCAACCCTAATGCGAAGGTCATGTTCATCGGGGAAGCGCCCGGGGAGCAAGAAGATGCCCAAGGTCGCCCTTTCGTCGGTCCGGCTGGGCGTTTCCTCAACGAACTTTTGGCACTGGCGGGATTGAGCAGGGAAGAGGTTTTCATAACCAACACCGTCAAGTGCCGACCACCAAACAACCGAACGCCAAGCAATGAGGAAATCGCTGCGTGCCATCCTTATTTGGAAGCGCAAATTGCTTTGATACGACCGAAAGTCATTTGCCTGCTTGGGGCGGCTGCTTTGAAAGCGCTTTTGCCCGAACTTAAAATGACCATCTCGCAAGTGCACGGGCAAGCCTTTACCAAAAGTGGCATCATTTTTGTGCCGCTCTTTCACCCGGCGGCGGCACTTCACCAGCCGAAATGGAAAGATGTGCTGAGGCAAGACATGCTCAAACTCAAGGCTTTGCTGGCTCAGGTTCTCGCAGAGGATAAGGGTTCGTCAGTGCTACGGAGGTGAAAAGGGAATGGCAGGACACTCCAAATGGCACAACATCCGGGTCAGGAAGATGAGACAGGATTTGCTTCGCGGCAGGCTCTTCAGTAAACTTGCCCGCGAAATTACCGTCGCTGCCAGACTCGGGGGCGGAGACCCGGACTCTAATCCCCGCCTCAGGGCTGCCATTGATCGGGCAAAAGAACATGGGATGCCTATGGACAACATTGAGCGCGCCATCAAAAAGGGAACAGGCGAAATTGAAGGGGAGCAATACGAGGAGGTCATCTACGAGGGCTACGGACCAGGTGGAGTCGCTATCTTGGTTGAAGCGCTGACCGATAACAGAAATCGAACGACTTCTGAGATCAGGAGGCTGTTCCAGAAGCATGGAGGAAGCCTTTCGGAAGCGGGGAGCGTCGCATGGGTCTTCGAGAAGAAAGCACTCGTGGTCGTTGATGCCAGTGTGGTCGATGAGGACACACTTATTGCCTGCGCCTTGGATGCCGGCGCCGATGATGTTCAGCGCAAGGACGAGACTTACGAAATCATCGCCGAACCCAAGCAACTCCAAGCCATTAAAACTGCCCTTGAGCAAAACGGCATTCCCTACCAGTTGGCTACCATCACCAATTTGCCCAAAACCGTCGTCCGAGTGGAAGGGGAAGAAGCACGCAGACTTTTGGCGCTCCTTAGGGATTTGGAGGACCACGACGATGTCCAAAATGTCAGCGCCAACTTCGATGTTCCAGACGAAATCCTTGAAGAGATGGGCGAGGCAGCGTGAAAACGCTTGTGTTCGCTGCTGTTACGCATCACGCTTTACGCATTAAACCCGTTAAGGAGGTGCCCTTGCTTATGCGCTCATTATCCTTCATCGCCATCGTCGCTTCCTTTCTCTCCCTATGGGGTTGCGGCGGGCGAAAGCCCATAGCCGTCGTTGGGGGCAGAGTTATCAGCCAAAGTGAGTTCCGACAAACGATGGAGCAATATTACGGTGCTAAAACACTTCGCTGGCTCATCCAACATCAACTTTTGCTGCTCGCCAACGAGAAACAGAGACTGGTCAGCGATAAGGAAGTTGAACGGGAATACAAAAACTTCATGAGGCTCAACGGCTTCGAGGACGAACGACAGTTCCTCGCTTTCTTGGCGAGACAGGGCATGACGAAAGAGGCTTTGCTGGAAGACATCAAGCATGAACTGATTTTGCAACGGCTGAGAGAGAAGCAGACAAAAGTCGACGATAAGACCTTGCAGGAGTTTTACCGCAGGAACTGGGCGATGTTCGCACAACCTCCAACGGGCGAACCGCCAACTGTCAGGTGCTTCATCTTCCAAAGCCCAAAACGCGAGGAACTGGAGAAAGTCAAGGCTCTGATTGAAAAGGGCGAAGACATCCGCAAGGTCGCCTACGACTTTTACAAGGACAACCCGCAACTCAGAAGCACAAGGGGCGAAGCAGTGATAACACTGCCCCTCGTTTTTGACCCTCAACACCCGCCCATGCCACCATCGTTGATGAAGTTGTTGGCTCAAGACGCACCAATGAACAAACTGCACGGACCTGTGTTAATCCCTGAGATGAAGTTGTGGGTCTTGGTGAAAGTGACCGAGCGGAAGCGTCCCTTCGTCCTGCCCTACGAAGAAATCAAGCGCGAGGTCAAAGCCGCTTATGTCCAGTTCTTCGGACCGCCACCCGAAGCGATTTTCCAGCAACTCGCAAAAGAGTTCTCAATCTCCGTCCACGACCCGCGATACAAGTTCCTTGAGGACGAAATCCGCACGAGGATTATGCTTGAGCGTCCCATGACCTTCCAACCACCAGCGGAAGCGCCAAGTTTGACGCGACCACCAAGCCAAGAAGGAGGGAGGTTGGAACAGCGTGAGCGAACCGCTCAGTGAAGAAAGGGACATGGGACAAGGGACAGGGGACGAGCAAATCGGCGGGAGAGAAAGCACTCAGGAGAGCGTCGGAAAGTTGTTTGAACAACTGGTGCAAGTGATGGCTGCTTTGAGGGGTCCGAAAGGATGCCCTTGGGATAAAGCCCAAACCCACGAAAGCATCAAGCGCAATACCATTGAGGAAGCATACGAGGTCGCCAGCGCAATTGAGGAAGGCAACTACGAGAAACTCAAGGAGGAACTTGGCGATTTGCTGCTTCAAGTTGTCTTCCATTCGCAGATGGCGAGCGAAGCCAATCGCTTCAACATCGCCGATGTCATTCGGGACTTGGTTAGGAAACTGATTGAGCGGCACCCACATGTCTTCGGCGAAAAGCGGGTCGAAACTCCCGAGCAAGCACTTGCCCAGTGGGAGAGCATAAAGGCAAACGAACACCAAAAGGCTGGTTCGCTGATGGACGGTTTGGCTTGGGCATTGCCTTCGCTCATGCTCGCCCACCACGCTCAAAAGAGAGCCGCTCAAGTGGGCTTTGATTGGAATGACCCAATCCCAGCGCTCCAAAAACTCAAAGAGGAAGTTTCCGAAGTTGAAGGCGTGCTGAGGAACGAGCGAGAAAACAAGGTGAAACTTGAAGACGAAATCGGCGATTTGCTTTTTGCGGCAGTCAATGTCGCTCGCCTGTCGGGCGTAGACGCCGAAATGGCTCTAAGGAAGGCTGTCCGCAAATTTGTCACCCGCTTCAAAGCAATTGAGGAAACTGCAAAGCAACAGGGCAGGAACCTTAACGAGATGAGCCTCGAGGAGATGGACGAAATTTGGGAGGCAGTGAAAGGGCAAGAGTAAGTCGCGCATCACGGGACGAGTGGGATATGCCATTTCGTTCGGTTAACAACCGCTGAGGATGTGCTAAAATAGTTTGCGCCGTCTGCAGTTCAGGAACTGACGGAGGTGTCTGATTGAGTGACTGGCTTGCGAAAAGTCAAGATTAACTGGGACTTGTTGCGCTCGTTTGACCCAACCCCGCTCTTAACGCTGGAACAGGAATTGGAGGAAGCAGTTCGTCAGGAATACGAAGCGCGGAGGTTGGCTTATTTAGCCAAGAAGAAAGAGCCCAAGCGAAAGAGGCGCCGAGGAGCGGCAACTACTGCCGCAGAGGAGATGCCTACTATCTCTCTTTGATGGCGGCGTAGCTCAGTGGCAGAGCACGCGGCTCATAACCGCGGGGTCCAGGGTTCGACTCCCTGCGCCGCCACCAATCCCACTCCTTTTCCAAGGGAGAGAGAGGGATGGATTACTTGCGGGAAGAACCTTTGGCATCCCCAATTGTTGATTTGGACTGGATCCGCCAGTTGGTGAAACTGGTGGAACAAGAGGATTTAGCGGAACTAATCGTCAGCCAAGGAGCAGTGACGGTGATTGTTAGAGGGCGAAACTATCGCCCCGCTAATTTCTTTGGAGTTGCTCCGACCCCTGCCTCCCTAACTCCGTCACCCGCACTTGAATCCGTCGAAGTTGAAGGGATTGAGCCACAACCGACCACTACTGTCCCTGAAGAAAGACTGTTCCACATAACTGCCCCGCTGACAGGAGTGTTCTACTCACGACCTCGCCCCGATGCTCCGCCCTTTGTGACTGTCGGGAGCGAGGTTGAACCCGAACAGGTCGTCGCCTTGATTGAAGCGATGAAGTTTTTCAACGAGGTGAGGAGCGAAGTTAAAGGCATCGTCAGGGAAATCGTCGCCAAGGACGGGCAATTGGTCAGACATGGCGACACATTGATTGTCTTGGAAAGGACCGACTGAGATGGAGGCGAATTGAAGATGGCAGCAGTGGCGCAAAGGCGAATGCTCATCACCGTCCTTGTCACTTTGGTAGCTTTCTTGGTCGCTTTCAAGCCCGTGAGGCTTGGTCCTTTTGAAGAGTTTCGCGTTGAGTTGAAAATGAGGTATAGGTTTGCCGAGCCCATTTCGAAATTCGCGAAAGACCAGCCGATGGAACAGTTAGTCAGAGATGCGTTGGAGAAGGCGAAGTTTGATAAGCCCGAGTTTGTCAGCGTAGAGACTGTCGGCGAGCATTTGTTGGTCATTGAAGACGACGCGGCGGCGAGCATGTCCGAAGCCCTGAGGCGGCAGGAGCAAATTGACTCAATCATACGGAAGCGCTTTCCCACCGCCCAGTTGATTGAAGCGGAGCGGCAGGCAAAAGGCGAGAAGCCACTTTTGCAAATGGGGCGAATCGGGATTTTCAAGCCAACAGTCGATTTGAGGCTCGGACTGGACTTGCAAGGTGGCTCACGAATAGTCCTTCAATGCAGGCGTGCAGAATTCGTCTTTGAACTTGATAAGCCCATTGACCCCAAACAACGCGAGGCAGCGCGGGAGACGATAACTGCCGCTCTTGAAAGGCGTGGTCTGGAGAACTTCGATGTGCAAGTGGAAGAGACGGGCAAAATCATCTTCATCCGCTCACAAGCGACACCGAGAGAAGCAGAAAGTCAAGTCCGGCTAATTGAAACGACACTTCGTTCCCTCTACGGCGGTGCGAGGGAACTGAAGGAACGCCGACAGTTCTTCCCACTGGACCAGACGAAAGTCAACACCGTCCGAGAAATCGTCGAGCGCCGCATCAACCGTTACGGAGTCTCTGAGCCACAAGTCTATGTTGAGGGCACTGATAGGGTCGTGGTTGAAATGCCCGGTGTCCGCAACCCAGAGGAGGCATTGAGGCTCATCGGCGAAATGGGCGAACTTGAATTCCGAAGCGTTCCTGACAAATACCGAGTTGAGGTTGAAACGAGCCCAACAGGAACGAAGGAACGGGTCATCTTCAGGGACTCAGAAGGTAGGGAAGTGCCCCAGTATCAGGTCTATGCCGAATCAACTTTGGTCGTCAAAGGAACTGAGTTGAGCCCACCGACAGTTATCGGCTACGACCAATTTGGTCGCCCTGAAGTCCACCTGACTTTCAACCGCGAAGGCGCTCGCAAATTTGCCGACTTCACCCGACGCAATGTTGGCAAACACTTGGCAATTTGGTATGACCGAGAATGCATCAGCGCACCTGTTGTTCAAGAGCCAATTTTGGACGGTCGCGCACGAATCACTGGAATTGGCTCCTTTGAAGAAGCCAACTTGCTGAAAGTCATTTTGGATGCAGGCGCTTTGCCCGTCCCCGTTTCAGTCCTTTGGCGTCAGAGCATCTCCCCAACTTTGGGCATTGACACCATCCACAAAAGCATCAATGCCGGAATTTTGGCTGCGATTTTGATTGCAGCCTTCGTGATCGGTTACTACCGATTGCCCGGATTGCTTGCGTGCGTTGCTCTGGCAATTTACTTCCTCATCGTCCTTGCAGTCATGAGCCTTCAAGTCGGGGACTGGAGACCCGTTCTAACGCTTCCGGGCATCGTCGGTTTGATTGTCTCGTTGGGGATGGCTGTTGATGTCAATGTCATAAGTTTTGAGCGGCTGAAGGAGGAATTGAGGGCTGGCAGACCTTTGCGAATCGCCGTTGAGGCTGCTTTTGACAGGTCTTGGACAGCCATCCTTGACGCCCATGTGACTGTCCTAATTGCAGCGGCTGTCCTCTATTACTTCGGGACTGGTCCCGTCAAAGGCTTCGCTACGACTTTGACAATCGGGACATTGGCTAACCTGTTCAGTGCCTTCTTCTCGGTTCGTGGCATGATGGAATGGGTTGTCCGAACAAGGCTTGGAGAGCGCGTGGAATTGTTCCGAACCTTTGCTGACATCCCTGCGGTTCAGAGACTGCTGACCGCACAAAGGTGAACGAGTAAAGCAACGAATTTCAGCCTAAACCTTGAAAGGTGAAGGAAGGGATGACGATGCAGGCGACCGAAAGATTTGACATTGTGGGCAAGACGAAACTTTGGTTGGGAATTGCACTTGCCGTCATGGTCTTGGGTTTAGCGGGTCTGATTGTCCGAGGGTTCAATTTGGGTCTGGACTTCACGGGCGGAGCACTCTACCAATTTCGCTTCCCCGAAAAAGTCGCCACGACAGTCCAAGATGAAGTTAGGCTCGCCAGCGAAGTGAGGTCGCTGCTTAGGCGTTTGAATTTGCCATCAAAGCCTGTCATCCAAATTGCTGAAGGCGACACTTTGCTAATCCGAATGAAAGTCCAAAGCGAGAGGGAAAGCGAACGGTGGCGTGGAGAAATCTACCAAGCCCTGAAGCAGAAGTATCCGAAAATTGAGGAGGCAGGGACAGAGTTCATCGGCTCCGTCGTGGGCAGCGAACTGACTAAGGCAGCCATTGAAGCGACCGTTATAGGTTTGCTGCTCGTTTCGCTGTTCATTTGGTTTCGCTACCAAATTTTGGGTGCTGGATGGCTTTTCTCGTTGGGCGCTTTGGTCGCTTTGGCGCACGATGTCTTGGTTCTGGTCGGCTTCACTGCATGGTCGCAGATTGAGGTCAACAGTTCCTTCATCGCTGCCCTCTTGACAGTTGCCGGTTACTCGGTGCAGGACACAGTTGTCATTTACGACCGCATTCGGGAGAATTTGAGGGTTCGGCGCGGATGGACTTTAGACCGAATCGTCAACTACAGTTTGATTGAAACGATGACTCGCTCCATCAACACTTCCTTGACGACGGCTTTAGCCCTTTGGGCTGTCCTATTGGTTGGCGGAGTTGCAGTGAAGCCCCTTGCCTTCTCCCTCTTCATCGGGATAACTGCGGGAACATACTCTTCAATCTTCATCGCTGCTCCGTTCGTTTTGATGATGCAAAAGTGGTGGGAGGCAAGGCAGGCTCAAAAGCGCCCCGCTGCAGCGCCAGTTCGTCGTCCCATCGCCGAGCAGCAACCGATTTTGCGCGCTCCAACCTCTTCAGCGGGAGCAGAAGTATCGGAAGCCGAAGAAGTCGCGGAAAAGCCTGCGCCCTCTCCAACTGGAAGCATCCTTCGCCCAACTCCCACAACACCAGCCAGGCGCAAATCCCGTCGAAAGAGGCGGCGGTAAGCGTTTACAGATGGAAAACGGAGAGGTGGCAAAGATGCAGTTCCAAAGACCTGACGGTCGCGCTCCCGACCAAATGAGACCCATCAAGTTGGTTCGTGGCTGGCATAAGTTCGCCGAAGGTTCGTGCTTGATTGAGATAGGCAACACCCGCGTTTTGTGCACCGCTTCAGTTTTAGACCGCGTTCCCAATTTCCTGAAAGGCACGAACACTGGCTGGATTACCGCCGAATATGGGATGATTCCGCGAGCAACTCACACCCGAAACGAAAGGGAAGCGCGGGTCGGGCGACAGGATAGTCGTTCCGTTGAAATTCAACGGCTCATCGGTCGCTGCCTCAGGGCAGCCGTTGACCTTTCCGCTCTGGGAGAACGAACCATCGTCATTGACTGCGATGTCCTTCAAGGCGACGGCGGCACAAGAGTTGCTGCCATCACCGGAGGGTTCGTCGCTTTAGTTGAAGCGCTGTGGAGATTGCAGCAGGAAGGCGTGTTGAAGAAATTGCCCATCTATGGATGTCTCGCTGCAGTCAGCGTGGGGATCGTGAACAAGCAACTTTTGCTCGACTTGAACTACGACGAAGATTCACGAGCCAGCGTTGACATGAATGTCGCCATGCTTGAAGACGGGCGAATCGTTGAAATTCAAGCCACAGCCGAAGGCGAAGCCTTCACGAGGGAACAATTTGACCAACTCCTCGCCCTCGCTCAAAAGGGCATCAAGCAGTTGATTGCCTTGCAAAAGAAGGTTCTGGAAGGGATTTTGTGAGTGACCGCCCCTTCGGCATCCCTCTACAATTGCGATTGCTCATGCGCAACCCGCAGTTTGTGGCTAACACCTCTGCGAACTGTTGACAAATTTTACCGCCCTCTAATGCGGTAGCGGCATGGCAAAATTGCGTTGGGCACAATTTGAGGGATGCGACGGTGAACGGGCATGGTCAACTGGACAGCGAAGGACTTGGTTGGACTGAAAGTGCCGACAGAAGTCACCATTAGTCCCGATGGGGCTAAAATCGCCATCGTCGTCTCCGAGCCCGATTGGGAATCTGGGGTGATGGTTTCAAACCTTTGGCTTTGGCGAAACGGCGAATTGAGACAGTGGACCTTCGGCGAGAAGTCAATCGCCCGACCGAAATTTTCGCCCGACGGGAATTGGTTGGCGTTTTTGTCAAAGCCGGCAAAAGACGATGAAGCGAAAGGGCAAGTTTGGTTGATGCCCCTCAACGGCGGCGAACACAGACAACTGACCAAAGCAAAGGAAGGCGTCGTGGCTTTTGAATGGCACCCCGACAGCAAGTCTATTTGGTGCGTCATTCCTAAGGCGAAACCCGAGGAAAGGGAACGAGCGAAGGAAGTTGACCGAAAGCGAAGGGCTGACTTCTCTTACCACGACGATGCGTTACCCCAACGAGCACTTTGGAAATTTGAAGTTCCAGACGGGAAGGGCGAAAAAGTCTTCGTCGGCGATGCCGGGGTTTACGAACTCAAGGTCTCTCCCGACGGGAAGCGAATTGTTTTCGCTACGACCTTCACGGGCAAGCGAGATGATTGGCGCCGCTCAAAACTTTTTTGGCTGCTCGTTGAAGAACCGAAACCTTCTCCTCGTCCCATTTGCGAGCGGGCAGGTGCTCAAACTTCGCCCCAGTTTTCGCCCGACGGTTCTAAAGTGGCTTTCTTGAGTTGGCGCGAACCTGAACGGAGTTTCTCGCACCACCGAATTTTCATCGCCGACTTCGAAGGCAATTGGAGCGAACTCGATTCCACGCCTGACTTGGAAATTGAAGCGCTTCGGTGGAATCGTCTGCTTCTCTGCCTACTTCAAACCGGTTGCACTTCCCAAATTTGGCGAGTGGACGAAAACGAAGCAGCGCCGGTAACCGACAACGATTGGGTCATTGCGGGTTTTGATGTCTCAGCGAACGGCAAAACTTTCGCAGCCATTAGAACTGATGACCGAAATCCGCCTGAAGTTTGGCTGGGTGAGTTGGAAGGTGAGCAAATTCGGTGGGAACAAATCAGCGATTTCAACCCGCAAGTGAAGCGGTGGAAACTGCCAAGGGTTCAAATTGTCCGCTGGCAATCCGACGGTGCGGAAGTTGAAGGGTTGCTTTGGCTACCGCCTGAAGAGTTGCACTCCCCTACCCCACTTCCAACAGTTGTTTGGGTTCACGGTGGACCAAAAAGCAGGGCAACGAAAGCATTGCTTTCGGCTGCAGGTATCCCAACCTTTTTGGCTTCTCGCGGCTACGCTGTTTTCGCTCCCAATTTTCGCGGTAGCAGCGGCTACAGCAACAGATTTGCGACGGCAAACTTCCGCGATTTGGGTGGCGGAGACTTTCAGGACATCCTCTCAGGTGTTGAGTGGTGCATCGCTCAAGGAATTGCTGACCCAGAACGAATTGGCATCGCTGGCGGAAGTTACGGCGGCTACATGACCAACTGGGCATTGGCTCACTCCGAACGGTTCAAAGCAGGGGTATCGCTTTACGGCATCGCTCTGCTCTTTAGCGACTTCGGAAACAGCAACAACCCATCGTGGGAGCCCGACTATCTGGGCGGTTTCCCTTGGGAGATTCCTGAACTTTACCTGCAAAGGTCTCCTTTCATCCACGCCCACAAAATCAAAGCCCCGCTTTTGCTGCTGCATGGCGAAAGCGACTTGAACACTTTCATCAGCAACAGCCAAGAGATGTTCACGGCGTTGAAGAAGTTGGGGCGGACGGTGGAGTTTGTCCGCTACCCACGAGAAGGACATGGCTTTCAAGAGCCGAACCACCGAGTTGATGTGCTGGAGCGGATTTTGATTTGGTTTGACCGGTGGCTGAAAGGCGATGCCTTTGCAAGTGCTGTCCCAATCGGGGAGCAAGCCAGCGATGGCGATTTGTCCGCCCGCATACTTGACCGAGCGAAAATTTCGCATCCTGTCAACCTTGAACTTTTCGGAGACGAGAAACTGGTGAGCGTCGTTTTGTCCCTTGAAGCCAAAAGCGGAGACTTGATGCTGTCAAGGGATGTGCGACTTTTGGACTCAAACGGGCGGGAGCACCCTGTTGCTGGGCTGTTGCAAACCGACGGTGAAATTTGCTGGATTGTGGAAGGTGACTTGAAAGTTGGGTTGGCTCAGAGGTCAATTTCGCTTAACCTTGCTTTCCGTTTGCCCGCCGAAAGCCAACCCGCAGCCTTAAAAGTTCGCCACTTGATTTTGCGGGTTTAAGGGAGAGTGAAAGGGCGATGCTTGAAGTTGGAATTGTCGGGTTGCCTAATGTCGGTAAGTCAACCCTTTTCAACGCTTTGACCAAAGCCCATGCTGCCGTCAGTAATTACCCTTTTTGCACCATTGAGCCGAACGAGGCTGTCGTTGCTGTCCCTGACCCACGCCCATATGAGTTGGCGAAAATGGTTGGACAGGAAAGAGTTGTGCCCGCAACCTTCAAATTCGTTGACATCGCAGGTCTCGTACGAAATGCCCACAAAGGTGAAGGATTGGGAAACCAATTCTTGAGCCACATCAGAGGCGTGGACGCAATTTTGCATCTCGTCCGCTGCTTCACCGACCCAACAGTTGCCCATGTTGAAACCACTGTTGACCCCGTCCGCGATGCTGAAATCATTGAACTTGAACTGACGATGGCTGACTTAGAGTTGGTTGAAAGGCGATACCAAAGGGTCAGCAAAGTAGCAATGAGCACAGGTGACAAGGACGCAAAGGCTGAGGCGAACCTTTTGGCGAAAGTCCGTGAGCATTTGAACTCAGGGCAACCGCTTCGGACTTTGCCGCTGACGAAGGAAGAGCGTGAAATTCTCAAACCCTACCAATTGCTCACCTTAAAGCCAATGTTGGTTGTCGGCAATGTTGACGAGAGCGCGGAAAGCCATCAAGCGTTTGAGCAACTTCAAAACTGGTGCCGGGAGAAAGGGATTTCCGCTATCGCCATCAACGCTAAACTCGCAGCGGAACTCGCTGAGTTGTCGGACGAAGACGCATCGGAGTTGGCTGAACTCTACGGCTCAGAAGTTCAAGCGCTTCAACAGGTTGTCCGAGCAGCCTTTGATTTGCTCAACGCCATCACCTTTTTCACATTCGTCGGCAAAGAAGTGACTGCTTGGGTCGTGACAAAAGGGACACCAATTGTCAAGGCTGCCGGCAAAATTCACTCGGACATGGAAGCGGGATTCATCCGAGCAGAGGTTTGTCCTTTTGATCGGCTCAAGGAAGCGGGTTCTTGGGAAGCGGCGAAAGAGCGGGGATGGGTTGAAATCAAAGGCAAAGACTACGAAGTCCAAGATGGCGATGTCGTCATCATCCGCTTCCAACCACCACATCATCACAGGTGAACCTTCCGCTTAGGTTGGAGGTCAAGCCTGTTCAGCGCTTCAAATGCCTGTCAAAGAACTCAAGTGCCTGACCGACAGCCTTCATGAACTCTTCTCGTTGTTTGGGCGTTGTCGGTCCGTGTCCCATGCCCTTGATGACGACAAGTTGAACTTCAATGCCCACCTTCTTGAGCGCTTCGGCAAATTTCACCGATTGGTCGAGAGGCACCAAAAGGTCTTGGTCGCCGTGAATGATGAAGGTAGGGGCATCATCGGGAGAGATATGGTGAATTGGCGAGGCTTCCTTCCAAACTTCAGGCGCTTCATCGTAAGGCTTGCCGAGGAAGTCGACTAACGCTCTGCCTGCGAAAGGGTTTCTGGAGGCTTGGATGTAACGCTTGTCGGTGAAGTCGGTTGGTCCGAAAATGCTCAAGACGCACTGGACTTTACTGCTTATGCCTTTCAAATCAGGGTCACTATCGTCCCGAACTTCACGAGTCCCAAGCAGCAAAGCCAAGTGACCTCCAGCAGACGCTCCAGCAGCACCAAACCTTTTCGGGTCAACCCGAAACTCCTTCGCATTCTTGCGAAGCCACCTAACCGCCCGCTGACAATCGTCAAGTTGGGCAGGATAACTCCATTTGGGCGCTAAGCGGTAGTTTATCGCCGCTGCAACATAACCCCTTCGTGCAAATAATTCCGCAAGGTTCCTCAACTGCCTCTTATCTCCGCTCCTCCACGCTCCTCCGTGGATGACAATCACTGCTGGTCTCAAACTTTTGCCGTCGTCTTTGGGCAAGAAAAGGTCAAGGTCGTTTCGCTCGTTGGGACCGTAGGTTAGTCCTTCACGGATTTCAAAGGGCAAAGCCTCAGTTCCTGCCTGCCACGCCACCACACTGACCAGAAAAGTTGTGGCAAAAACAACCAACGCCAACGAAAGGACGCCCAGCAGCCAACCGCGCTTCATAGCCTCTCACCTCTCAGTTCGTTTTTCTCTGGCATAGAAATTTGACGCTCATCGCTCTTAAGCGTTTGGGAGAGCAAAACCTAAAATCAGTGTGGAGTGCTGAGTGCGGGGTGCAATTATCAAGCGCCGAAAATCTTCGGAAGTTCGGGGGTGCTGCCCTACAAAACTGCTCGCCATTTGCTACTCGCCACTGGCTGTTCGCTATTCGCCATTCGCTACTATTGACACGGCAGCGTTGAAGCGTTAAACTGAAATCCGACTTTGGAAATTCACTAACTCAACAAAGGAGGGATTTGCGATGGCGAATTACGCTCGTCCTGATGTGTTGGTGAGCACGCAGTGGGCTTTGGAGCACCTCAACGATCCGAATGTCAGGTTCGTTGAGGTTGATGTTGACACAAGCGCTTACGAAGAGGGTCACATACCTGGCGCCGTTGGGTGGAACTGGCAAAAGGACTTGTGCGATATGACCCGTCGCGACATAGTCAGCAAGGAAGCCTTTGAGGAACTTTGCAGCCGTTCTGGCATAAGCAACGACACTATAGTTGTCCTTTACGGCGACAACAACAACTGGTTTGCTGCGTGGGCGTTCTGGCAGTTTCGCATTTACGGTCACGATGAGGACAAACTCAAATTGCTCAACGGCGGTCGGAAGAAGTGGATTGAGGAAGGACTCCCTCTGACCAAGGAAGTTCCCCAGTATCCTCGCACCAACTACAAAGCGAAAGACCCTGATTTTTCCATCCGAGCCTTCTTCGACGAAGTGATGAAAGTTATCCAAACTGGCGAGGCGAAATTGGTTGATGTCCGCTCACCTCAAGAGTATGTGGGTGAACTTCTGGCTCCACCCGGTCTTCCCGAGGGCGTTCCCGTTCGTGGCGGGCACATTCCCGGTGCAGTGAACATCCCTTGGTCTCAGACCGTGAACGAGGACGGGACTTTCAAGAGTTACGAGGAACTTCGTCAACTTTACGAAAGCAAGGGCATAACGCCTGACAAACCTGTCATTGCTTATTGCAGGATTGGCGAGCGTTCAAGCCACACTTGGTTTGTGCTCAAGTATCTGCTTGGTTTCCCTGTGGTCAAAAACTACGACGGTTCATGGACTGAATGGGCTAACCGAGTGGGCGCGCCTGCAAAGGTCGGAAGCGAACCGTAAGTCCAAACGAAACAGAACACACAGACAAGGGCACTCCACCTTTATCGGAGTGCCCTTTTTTCTTTTTTCGGCTCGCTTCAATTGAAAGTGGGGCGTTTAGCGGCACAGCCTTACATTGTTGACAGCCCAAGTCAGTCGGTGTCATCATTAGCATGGACATTTCGGTCTCAGGAGGCGGTTTGAGATGATTGATTTGGAGCGACTTATTCGCTATGCCGTGGAGGTAGAAGCGTCGGACATTTTCCTGAAAGTTGGGACACCACCATGCTTGAGAGTTCACGGTAAGGTTTACCGGTTGAACCTTCCCCCGTTGACGGTCAACGACTTGAAAGAAATTGCAGGTGCCATTCTCACGGAGGACCAAATGGCAGCATTCGAAAAGCGCCACGAGTTAGACTTGGGTTTCACCTTCCCAGGTGTTTGCCGCTTTCGCGTAAATGTTTACCAGCAGCGCGGCAGTTTGGCTATAGTCATGCGGGTTTTGCCGCTCCGCATTAGGACAATCGAGGAACTCAACCTGCCCATCGTCCTGAAGAGACTAGTGACAGACCCGACCTATCCGGGCTACGCTACTCAAGGATTGATTCTGGTCACTGGTCCAACAGGGTGCGGTAAGTCCACAACACTTGCAGCACTACTTGACCTCATCAACCAGACACGCCAGTGTCACATTGTCACCATTGAAGACCCGATCGAGTATGTCTACGAGGACAAGATGAGCATCGTGAGCCAGAGGGAAGTCGGATTCGATACGGCTTCCTTCACTGACGCCCTCAAGTATGTCTTGCGCGAGAGCCCCGATGTTATCCTCATTGGCGAGATGCGAGATGTTGAGACCTTCAACGCTGCCTTGATGGCAGCGGAAACGGGTCACTTGGTCTTCAGCACCGTTCACACCCCGTCCGCTTCCGAGACGATGGAACGAATTGTCAACATGTTCCCGCCTCATGAGCGAAGAGAGGTTTGCATTCGCCTATCTCGCTCACTCCTCGCTATTATCTCGCAAAAACTTGTCCCGAGGGCAGATGGCAAGGGACGGTTGCCAGCAGTTGAGTTCATGGTTGTCACACCCACCATCGCGAAGGAGATTGAGGAAGGACGGACAGGAAACCTTTACCAACTGATGGCTAAGGACAAGCAGGAAGGCGGATACTGGGGAATGCAGACGATGAACCAAGCATTAGAGGACTATGTCCGACAGGATTTAATCACGCCAGAGGTTGCGTTGAGGGCTTCAACTAACCCAAGCGAGATGCGACACATTTTGCACCGAGTGTTGGAAGAGAAACGAAGGAAGGCAGAGGAAGCCAGAAAAGCCACTTTGTTGCGCTCGCCTCAACAAAGTGGCGGGCAATGATTGAGGTGAAAAAGCGGCTGAAAAGAACGAAACGAAAAAGGAGGTGGCGGCTATGGCGTTGCAGTTGGACGAAATCTTGAAAGACTTGGTCCAAAGAGAGGGCACTGACTTGCACCTGAAAGTGGGGCAACCCCCATTCTTCAGGGTTCATGGAAGGTTGGTCAAAACTGACTACCCTGTCCTCACACCTCAGTCAATTCGCGACCTAATTTACCCTATCCTCGCTGATTGGCAAATCCGAAAACTCGAGACCCAACTGGAACTTGACATGGCGTATGAGATACCCGGCGTCAGTCGGTTTCGCGTGAACTTGTTCCACCAGCAAGGCAACTTGGGTGGGGTTTTCAGAGTTATCCCCAGCAGGGTGCGCACCATTGACGAACTGATGCTCCCTCAAGTCCTCAAGAAAATCGCCATGCTAAGGCGCGGTTTAGTTCTAGTCACAGGACCAACTGGGAGCGGTAAGACGACTACCCTTGCGGCAATGGTTGATTACATCAACGAGAACCGAAGAGCGCACATTATCACCATCGAGGAGCCGATTGAGTATTGGCATCAGGACAAGCAATGTTCAATCACGCAACGCGAGGTCGGAATTGACACCGAGTCCTTTGCAGAAGCGCTCAGGCATGTCACCCGTCAAAACCCCGATGTCATCCTCGTTGGCGAGATGCGTGACTTGGAGACCATTTCCTTGGCGCTCCATGCAGCGGAAACGGGACACTTGGTTCTCAGCACAGTCCACACCATTGATGCCCCTCAGACCATTGACCGAATTATCGACGCCTTTGATCCTGACAGGCAACCTCAGGTTAGAGTCCAGTTGGCAAGCACCTTGCAAGCAGTCATTTCTCAACAACTTGTCCCGAGATGCGATAAGCCTGGGCGGGTGGCAGCGATGGAAATTATGATCGTAACCCCCGCTGTTCGCTCCCTCATCCGGCAAGGGCGGACCGACCAAATTTACAGTCACATCAAGGCTGGTGCGGACATTGGCTGCCAGTTGTTGGATGATCACTTGCTTGAGTGGGTTAAGAAAGGCGTCGTAAGTTTTGAGGACGCATACATGAAATGCAGCAACCCTTTGGAGTTTCGGCAGAAGGCGTTAGAGATGGGGTTAATTTCTTCCGAGCAAGCGGCAGCCTTGGCAAGTTCCTAAGGGGGTGAAAAAGTTATGACTCAAACCCAAACTTTGGCGTTGGAGGACATCCTCAAGTTTGGGGTTCAGCGCAATTGTTCCGATGTCCACCTGAAGGCTGGTGCTCCTCCATTGTTTCGGCTTTACGGCGAATTATACCCAGCCACGAATGTCCCGCCCCTGACCCCTGAAGACACTCGTCGGTTTCTCTATTCCATCCTCCCGGAGGAGAAGCGGGAGGAGTTCGAACGCCGAAAGGAAGTCGATTTCGCTTTCACAATTCCAGACTTGGCTCGCTTTCGGGTCAATGCCTTGATGCAGAGGGGAACAGTGGAGATAATATTCCGAATCATCCCGCCCCGCATCCCAACCTTTGAGGAACTTGGATTGCCTCCAATTGTCCGTCACTTTTGCGAGAGACCTCGCGGAATTATCATCGTCACAGGTCCAGCAGGATGCGGCAAGACCACGACTTTGGCAGCGATGATTGACTACATCAACAGCCGCTTCCCGCTCCACATCATAACCATTGAGGACCCTATCGAGTTCATCCACCAGGACAAGTTGTCTCTGGTCAACCAAAGGGAGGTTGGGCGTGACACTTTGTCTTTTGCCAACGCCCTCAAATATGCTTTGCGAGAGGACCCAGATGTCATCATGATTGGCGAAATGCGTGACTTGGAGACAATTGCGCTGGCGATCACGGCGGCGGAAACCGGGCACCTTGTCCTCAGCACCTTGCACACCCCTGATGCAGTCCAAACTATTGACCGAATCATCGACGCATTCCCTACTCATCAGCAGCAACAAATTCGGATGCAGTTAGCCATCAGCCTTGTCGGAGTGATTTCCCAGAGATTGGTTAAGCGAGCCGATAGGAAAGGCATGGTTGCTGCCTTTGAGGTCTTGGTTGGGACATCGGCAGTCCGCGCACTCATCCGTGAGGCAAAAACTTATCAACTTCCTTCATTCCTGCAAACCGGTCTGAAGCAAGGGATGATGACGCTGGAACACAGTTTGGCTAATCTCGTTTTGCAAGGCATTGTGAGATTGGAAGACGCCCTCGCAGAAGCCAACCAACCCGAATACTTGGAGGAGTTAGTGCGTGAAGGCAGGCAACGGGAGGTTGCTTCATGAGGCGCGACTGGGCACTTTGGCGCGCCGACATTTGTCGCTGGCTTCTACAAATCGGTGCTGTTGGGGCAGTTTTGGGCATCGGTTACCTCGTTTGGGGCGGGTTAAAGGGATACTTCACCAACCCAATCGATCCCACAAGGGTGGCAACCGTTGCTAACACCCTCGCTTATTTCCTTTACTGCTGCGGTTGGATGGTTGGGCTCGGGTTGATAGGGCTCTTCTGGGAATGGAAACCCATCGGCATCACGGTCTTTCTGTCAAGCGCTTTTTCTTGGGTTCTCATGCCCTTCATCTTCGCTGCTGTTGCCGGGGCAAACACTGATTTGACGAGGCACGGCGTGGATGCGTTGAGGAGTTTTCTGACCCCTTTGCTTGTGGTCAGTTTCGTCCAATCTGTTTGGGCTTTCGTTGAGTATTGGCGGCACGGACCAACTTTGAGGTTGAAAGCACGCCAAGCAGGACAATTGGTTGTGAACATACAGAGGGAAAAAGAAAAGCGAGTCGCCAAGCGCTACCTAATCACCCCACTCTCGCCATGTTGGAAGTTGCCTGTCGTTGATAAGTTGATGTGTGAGCACTGCCCAGTTAGACAAAGGAAGCGATCATGCTGGAAGTTGAAAATGGGCTGTCAATGTAGCCCTGCCATCATTGATGCGTTGCTTTCCGAAATGGCTGCGAAGACGGGCGAAGAGAGATGGCTTTTGTCAAGCACCCTGCTCCAATGGCAGAAAGGGCAACGCCCTCCCTGTCACCGCTGCAGCATTTTCCTGCACCATCAACAGGTCAAATACGATTGGCTCGCACCTGTCGCTTTCTTTGCGCCACCAGTTTTGCTTGTTCTCGAGTGGGAGCGATACCAAGCCCTATACACCGAAGCCGTTCAGTGGCTCAATCAACTTTGGATGCAAATTGCTTTCTCGCCACCAGCGTCCCCTGATCCCTTAGGGCTGAACAATCAGACTATGGCAATTTATGTCGCCATTATCTTGGGCGTTATAGCGATGGTCTACGCCATTCGCTTTGTGGAGTTCGTTGTCTTCCGGTTGTTCTTGTGACCGCCGTCACGGACTTTGACTGTCATCGAAGGCACGATGTTTCAAACCTTTGCTGCACAAGCGATTTTGATGCAGGGGTATTTTTCGCTGGAACGGGCAAAAGCCTCTTGTCTCCTTTAGGGGGTGAGCACTCGTGTGCGGCATCTTCGGATACATCGGCGAAAGAGATGTCGTAGAAGTCCTCGTTGCAGGGCTCAAGCGGCTTCAGTATCGCGGCTATGATTCGTGTGGGATTGCTGTTTTGGATGGAAACGAACTTGCCATCGTTAAAGAGGCAGGGCGGATAGAGCGACTTGAGCAAATTTTGTCCCGATACACTTTCCAAGCGAAGGTCGGTATAGCCCACACCCGTTGGGCAACTCACGGAACACCAACTCCAGCAAATGCCCATCCTCACATCGATTGTCAAGGTTCGGTCAGCATCGTCCACAACGGTGTCATTGACAATTTCCTTCCACTTCGCGAGTCCCTTCTTCAACGGGGTCACATACTTCGTTCGGAGACCGACACGGAGGTCATAGCGCACCTGATTGAGGAGGAACTTGAAAAACTCAAGGGCTTCGACGACAAAGCGTTTGCTTTCCTTCACGCTGTCCGCAACGCAGTCAGGCAGTTGAAAGGTAGTTACGCAATTGCCTGCTTGTGGGAAGGTGCTCCGGGAGTCATCGTCGCTGCCCGTCAAGGTTCACCCCTGTTGATAGGAGTCGGAAGCAATGAAGCCTGTGTCGGCTCTGACTTGAACGCGATCTTGCCGATAACGAAGCAGGTCATCTTGTTGAACGATGGCGAACTCGCTTTGGTCACCCAAACCCAAGTTAGGGTTTTCGACTTAGAAGGTGTGGAACGAACTGTTACCGTTCACCGAATTGAGTGGGAAGTCGCCGAAGAAGATAGAGGTGGCTTCCCAACCTTCATGCTCAAGGAGATTTACGAGCAACCTGAACGGCTCAGGAAAATCATCGCCCTTCGCTGCGAAGGCGAGAACCCACCTTCGTTTGAGGAACTCACGATGCCGCCATCTCAGTTGATTTCCTTCAGGCGAATTGTCGTGCAAGCGGCTGGAACTTCGTGGCATGCCGGTCTTTACGGCAAGTATCTGTTTGAACGCTACTTGCGCATACCGACGGACGCCGAAATTGCTTCGGAGTTCCGATACCGTGAACCGGTTCTGGAACAGGACACTCTCGTCATCGCCATCAGCCAATCGGGGGAAACTGCTGATACTTTGGCTGGCATCCGCCAAGCCCGCAGCCGCTTCGTTCCGGTTTTGAGCCTGTGCAATGTCCCCGGCTCAACGATGACCCGCGAAAGCGATGCCGTTATTTACCTTCACGCAGGTCCAGAAATCGGTGTCGCTTCGACGAAGGCTTACACAGCCCAACTCGCTCACTTGTTCCTTCTCACCCTCTACATCGCTCGCTTGAAGTGGCTTCTCACTCAAGAGACGATCAATTCCCTGCTGGATGAGTTCAAGCAGTTGCCTGAAAAGATGCAGCGCATTTTGGACGAACAAGAGCCGCTGGTTCGCGAATGCGCTCGCACTTTCTTGGACGCCCGCTACTTCCTCTATCTGGCGAGAGGCATCAATTACCCGACAGCGTTGGAAGGGGCGTTGAAACTCAAAGAAGTCAGTTACATCCACGCTTCAGGTTACCCAGCAGGCGAATTCAAACACGGACCTATTGCCCTTGTTGACAAGGACACGCCGGTAGTTTGCGTTGCTCCCGTTGACAGCGTTTACGAGAAGACCCTCGCAAACATTGAAGAGGTCAAAGCGAGGGGCGGAAGGCTTATTGTAGTGACGACGGAAGGAAACCGCGATTTTGACGATATGGCTGAGTTCGTTTGCACTATCCCGCCGACCCACGAAGACTTAACGCCACTCTTGACGGTTCTGCCTCTCCAACTCCTCGCCCACCATGTCGCCGCAATGAAAGGTCTCGATGTTGACAAGCCGAGAAATTTGGCAAAAAGTGTAACGGTTGAATGAAAGTCGGAAGCAAATGCCTTGAGTGTGATGGGAATGGTCTCTTGGTTGGCGATTGAGGTTGTGACTTCGTTGCAAGGTGCTGAGCAGGTTCATGGGCTGTTGGACGCTTTGGGATGTGCGGGAACTGCTCAGACATTTGAGCCAGACGGAACGGTTCGCGTGCTCGGATATTTGCCCGCCACTGAGGATGTGACGGAAAAATTGGTTTGGCTTCAAGAACAAATTGACTTCGCTATCGCTCGCGAATGGCTTCCTAAATCCACCTCAGTGACGGCGCGCACTTTGGAGGCGGAGGAATGGGAAGCGCCGTTGCGAGAGGTTTTGCCACCTCTTCCCATTGGCAACCGCTTCCTTATCGTTCTCACCGACGAACCCGTTGATGCTCCCGGACGCAGAATAGTCCTGCGGTTGCGCAGCCTCGGTGGTTTCGGAACAGGACACCACCCGACGACAAGGATGTGTTTGGAGTTTTTGGAACAGTGCCAAGTCAATGGCAAGAGGGTTCTGGATGTTGGAACGGGTTCTGGAATTCTCGCCATCGCTTCCGCAAAATTGGGCGCGAAGGAAGTTGTGGCAACCGATATTGACGATGCTGCGTTGGAGGCTGCTCAGGAAAACGCTGTCCGGAACGATTGCATTGACTTAATCAGGTTCGTCAAAAGTGACCTTTTGCGGCAGGTTTCGGGACAGTTTGACATCGTGCTTTCAAACCTTCTCACGCCGCTCATCAAGGACTTGGCTTGGCAGATAAAGTCGCGCCAAACCCTTGCGCCTGAGGGCTTGTGGATTGGGTCTGGGGTTTCAGTTGAAGGGTGGAAAGAGGTCAAGCCGTTGCTCCTCAAATTGGGTTATCGGATCGTTGAAGAACGGGAACTTGCAGGGTGGGTTGCTTTTGTTGCCACTCAAGGCTGAACTGAAGACAAACCTTCACCTGCATTCGCGCGTTGCCAAAATTGTAGCCGAACATCATCCCGAAAAGTTCTTCACAGGAGGGAAACGGAGATGCCAAAGCGGGCTTTGATTTCTGTTTGGGACAAACGAGGGGTCGTTGAGTTTGCGAAAGGTCTATGCGAGTTAGGGTTTGAGTTGGTGTCAACGGGAGGAACAGCGAGAACCCTGCGCGAAGCAGGCTTGCCTGTCATCGAGGTCAGTGAGGTCACCAAGTTTCCCGAAATCCTAAACGGACGGGTCAAAACAATTCATCCCTTCATTGCGGCGGGAATTTTGGCGCGAAGAGATGTAGCGGCGCACTTGAATGAACTTGAGCGGTTGGGCATCGCAACCATTGACCTTGTTGCCGTCAACCTTTATCCCTTCCGGGAAGTTGTCCGGCAGGGGGTGGACGAATTTACAGCGTTGGAACACATTGACATCGGCGGCGTGACCCTTTTGAGGGCTGCTGCCAAAAATTACAGGGATGTCGTGGTCATCTGTGACCCAAACGATTACCCGCAAGTTCTGAAGTGGCTGAGGGACGGAGAAGTCCCTTTGAGGGTGAGGGCTGAGTTGGCTCTGAAAGCCTTCGCCCACACGGCAGCCTACGACGCTGCCATCCTCACTTATTTCCGGCAGCAAACTGGAATTCAGTTTCCCGACGAATTGGCTTTATGGTTCGTCAAGCGATTGGACCTTCGATACGGCGAAAACCCACACCAGCAAGCAGCATTTTACATTGACCCGATGTCGGAAGTCCCAAGCGTGGCAACGGCTGTTCAACTATGGGGGAAGGAACTTTCCTTCAACAACATAGCCGATTTAGATGCCGCCCTTAACCTCGTCCGAGAGTTTGAGAAACCTGCTGCTTGCATCATCAAGCACACTAACCCATGCGGCGTGGCGGTTGGCGAGACGCTGGCTGAAGCCTTTGCAAAGGCGCGGGATGCTGACCCAGAAGCAAGGTTCGGGGGCATAATTGGCGTCAACCGAAAAGTTGATGTGGCTACCGCCGAAGAAATCCTCGTCCAAGGCAGTTTCTACGAGGCTATCATCGCACCAGATTATGACCCTGAAGCGTTGGAACGCATCAAAGCGAGAAAGGGTTGGGGAGAAACTATCCGCATCTTGAGCCTTCAGATGGGTGACAAACCGCTGTCGCCAATCGCTTGTGCCGTTGAGTTGAGTGTCAAGTCTGTTTCGGGAGGGCTTTTGGTCCAAACATCCGATGTTGAAGACTCACCGCCGGAAAACTGGAAGGTTGTGACCGAACGGGCACCGACAGAGAAGGAACTTGAAGACCTCAAATTTGCGTGGAAGGTGGTCAAGCATGTCAAAAGCAATGCTGTGGTCTTGGCGAAAGACGGCGCCACAGTCGGAATTGGTGCTGGGCAAATGAATCGGGCAGTTTCCGTCAAAATTGCCGTCATGCTTGCAGGTGAAAGGGCGAAAAATGCTGTGCTTGCGAGTGAAGCCTTCTTCCCTATGCCTGATGGTCCAGAGATTGCAGCCCAAGCAGGTGTCACAGCAATCGTCCAGCCCGGAGGCAGCAAGCGTGACCCTGATGTCATCGCCACATGCAACCGCTACAGCGTCGCAATGGTCTTCACGGGCGTGAGGCATTTTCGGCATTGATGAAGGGCAAGAGCATTGGTTGCAACTTTTACCGTGCTATGATTGTGATGCGTGGAGGTGACAAATTATGCCAAAAACATCGTTGCAACATACGACACTCGCTTTTGTTTTGGGAGGGCAACAGCGATGCATTGAGTGGGCAGAATGGGCGAAGCAATTCGTGCATGACTTTGCCATTGATGAATTGGAAAAGGCGCTGCAGGCGCTGGCAGAGAAAGTCGGACGGGAAAAGGTTCGTCAGGTTTATCGTAAAAGGTTGGCAGAGGAAGTTCGCAACGCCTCTGTTCGCTGGACAACTGCTTTGGATGTGACAAGTAGTCAAGAGGTCAAGGTGCTAAGGAACGACCAATTACTGCGCCTTATTTTTGAAATCCTCTGCTTGGGGCGACTGGCGTCGTTCGCTGAAAAGATGACTCTCTTGACCCAGAAAGAGAGCGAACCCGAAGCAGAGGTTTGGTTCGCAGGACACAAATGTATGGTGGAAGTCAAGTGGTATGACGACCCCGTTATGCAGAAGGAAGCAGGAAAGATGTGGTCCCGCTTCATTACAGACCCAAGACCAAAAGGCGTAAGAGTTCCAAGCGAAAATTTACCTGCCCATGTTCACCTGCGGGATAAACTGGAAGGTGTGACGGAGAAATTCAAATCAAGCCCTGAGTCTGTGAATTTAGTGCTGGTTTGCTGGTTTTCGGTGCAAGAGTTTGGCTTCACTTTCGTGCCTGCCCTCTATGGTGAGCGTTTTATGAAAGTCCCCTTTCATCCGCTGGAGTTTGCTTTGCCTCAACCTGACGAATTGGGCGAAGACGGCTTATTCGCCAGAGAAGATTGGAGATTGGTCAGCGGTGTAGCGGGCTTATGGGCGATGCGTTCTCCAATCTTTGAACCCAGAGAATTGAAATGGGGAGGCATGCTTTTCCCCAACCCTAAAGCCTTGATCCCCATCCCTCAAGAGGTTGCTGCGAAATTGGGAGAGGCACTGGGATTGTTCACTGTCGGGACAATTCAGATAATTTTCACCGCAGAAGAAGCGGAAGCCCTCTATGACCGCCATGTCCGACCGTTGGAAGAAAAGTTTTGGGGGCGTTTGGCGGCAGTCAACAAGGAAGGGCAAGTGTTAGTGGGAGACGATGAAGTGGATTTAACGCAGAAAGCCGTTGAGCGATTCGGGAAAGGCAAATTCATCCTTTTCCGCATCGGCACAAAGGCGGTGGGGAGAATCTAAATATGCAAGCCAGCGGAAAAGTTTTCCTCGTGAAAGTGGAATGGCAAGTGGGGCGTTACAAGGAGCAACTTTGGGCAGAGTTGGACACCGGCTTTAGCGGCGAACTTGTCCTTCCTGCCACTCGTCTCGGCGAACTTATCTCCCGCTTGGGAAATCCTGACGGTTTCAGTTGGGTTGAACTGGCAGATAGTTCGCAAATGAAAGCACCTTACTACATCGGCTCCGTTAGCCCCATCGGTTCAGGACGGCACATTCCTTGCCACATCTACTTAGTAGGTCACAAAGCAATCGTGGGTTTGAAAATCTTGGAATCACTCAACATCGTGCCTGACATCCTACAAGCGTTAAGAAGCAAAGGCATCACGGCAGAATGGACAGTTGACCCATAACGGAGGGCGTTACCGTCATCGTCCGTCCTTGAGGCAGTAAGCGTTGCTATTCGATGCTTTCATCGCAAGTTGATTTCGCAAAACGGGGTGCTAAAATCTTTTGCGAACGAGTCCCTGAGTTTGCGAAAAGGGGTGACCGAGTTTGAGCAGCCAACTGGCAGAGGACAAGCAGGTTTATGACATCACCATCATAGGCGGCGGACCTTCGGGTTTGTTTGGTGCCTTTTACGCTGGGATGAGGCAAATGAGCGTCAAAATCGTTGAGGCGCTTCACCAACTGGGAGGGCAATTGACCGCCCTTTACCCGGAGAAGTTCATCTACGACATGCCTGGTTTCCCGAAGGTTCGCGCCAGTGAGTTGGTTCAGCGGTTAGTTGAGCAAGCGATGCAGTTCAACCCGAAAATTTGCTTGGGCGAAACTGCCATGAAGTTGGAGAAGTTGGACGAGAAACTCTTCCGCTTAACGACGGACAAAAGCGTTCACTATTCTCGGACCATCTTGATTTGCGTGGGCATAGGTGCTTTCTCGCCGAGGAAACTGGGCAAGCCCGAAGTTGAGCGGTTTGAAGGAAAAGGCGTGTATTACACGGTCACCGACATTGAGGCTTTCGCTGGCAAACGAGTTTTGATCGTTGGTGGCGGTGACAGCGCCGTTGATTGGGCATTGACTTTGGAACCAATAGCATCCAAAGTCACCCTCATCCACCGCCGTGACCAATTCCGAGCCCACGAACACAGCGTTGAGCAGTTGATGAAGTCAAGGGTTGAGGTTAGGGTTTTCCACGAACTGGATACATTGATCGGTAACGAACACCCTGAAGCCGCTGTCATCTTCCACAACAAGACAGGCGAGAAGACGACTATTCCCGTTGACGCAGTTATCTTGGCTTTGGGCTTCACCACTGACCTTGGTCCCATCAAGGAGTGGGGTTTGGAGACGGAGGGCAACCACATCAAAGTTGACCACCGAATGATGACCAACATTGAAGGCGTTTTCGCTGCAGGCGATGTAGCGACCTATCCGGGCAAGATCAAACTCATCGCAACAGGGGTAGCAGAGGCAGCAATCGCCGTCAACCAAGCGAAAGTTTTCATTGACCCGACAGCGAGGTTGCAGCCTGCTTTCAGCAGCACTACTATGGGCTAAGGGCTCACTTTGGGTTTGGAGGTTTGCGCCCGTTGAGGCTGATGAGCCAGCCTTTGCCCACTTCCCAATACATCTCAGCCCTTGCCCTTATCGCTTTCATGAAGCCCAACTTCTCTTCCTTCATCACATGGCTGACCCCGTAAAGGACGACGGTTCTGACAATCCAGCCATGTTCTTTGGCGAACTTGTTTAGGGCAGCCTCAAGACCATAGCCTAAGTTGGAAAAGTCGGGCAATTCGCGAACTCGCTCAATGGGCATCGCTCTTTGACCGGAAACCCAAGGGGCGATAAGGTGGGACAAATCCGTCCAAAATCGTCCGCCTCGGAAAACTCCCAGTGTCATGTCAACACAGTCATTGGCGATAGGTTGAGCAAGCGCTTCAATGTGGGACGGTTTCAATCCTTTCAGGTCAGCGTCAAGCAGGACGATAATAGGTTCGCTGACTTCCTGCAAGCCTACCCAAACCGCTCCAGCCTTCCCCATGTTCCGTTCAAGCCTGATTACTTTGACGCCAAATTTTCGGGCAACCCTCGCCGTGCCGTCTTCAGACCCATCATCCACGACTATGACCTGCCTCACGGATGGGCACGAGGTCACGGCTTCCAAAACTCCCGGCAACCGCTCTTCTTCGTTAAACGCCGGAATGACCACCGCTATGTGCATCTCTCATCACCTGCTTGGCTTCAAATGCCTGTCAAGATAGTAACCCACAATTGCTGAAAGCGCAACCCCTTTTGGAGGTGAGTCGTCAAATTGGGAACTGGGAGTAACGGTAAAGCGCTGAACTGTGTAGGGGAAACTCCGACCTTTCGCCCGAAACTCGGGAAAGAGGCTGCATCGGTGCTAAAATCGTAATACACAATTGCCTTAGGCAAACGCAACTCGGTGAGAAGGAGGGACTTGATGATGGAAGCGGTCAGTTCAATGATTGCAACCCTTGCACCTTTGCTTGGCATCGTGGGCGTAGCCATCGCAGGTTACAACTACTGGTCTGTGCTCAAGTATCCGAGCGGAACCGAGCGGATGAGATGGTATGCTGAGGCGATTCACGATGGAGCAATGACCTTCTTGAAGCGAGAGTATCAGGCGATTGCTGTGTTCGTCGCTGTGATGTTCGTTGTTTTGACCCTTGCCTTCTGGCAGAGGGCACCCCTCATTGGGTTCGCCTATGTCCTCGGGGCTGCTTGTTCTTTGTTGGCAGGATTTTTGGGGATGAAAGCATCAACGAGGGGCGGAGTTAGGACAACGGAAGCAGCACGAACTCACGGGATGGATGAGGCTCTTGTTGTCGCTTTCACCGGAGGTTCGGTCATGGGCATCGCTGTTGCTGCGTTGGGACTTCTGGGGCTCGGTGTTGTCCTCTTGCTCGGGCGAAACCTTGACTTCCCTACCCTACTCCAGTATCTGACGGGCTTTTCAATGGGCGCATCTTCAGTTGCCCTCTTCGCCCGCGTCGGCGGCGGGATTTACACCAAAAGCGCCGATGTCGGTGCTGACTTAGTTGGGAAGGTTGAGGCAGGTATACCTGAAGACGACCCGAGAAACCCTGCGGTCCTTGCCGACAATGTAGGCGACAATGTGGGCGATACTGCAGGGATGGGTGCTGACTTGTTTGAAAGTTATGTCGGCTCAGTCGTCGCTACCATCGTCGTTGGCGCCGCTTTGGGGGCTGCTCGCGAAGAGGCGTGGAAGTGGATGATCCTGCCTGTCGGGTTAATCACCATCGGTCTGATAACCTCAGTGATAGGTGTCTTCTCAATACGCATGTTCCGCAGGCTTGACCCACAGTGGGCGCTTAACTCCGCTGTCGGTGTCGCTGTCGTCGCTTTTGTCGTTCTCGCAGCAGTGTTCATTAATGCACTCGTCGGGACAATGAACCCGTTCTGGGCAACTTTGGCAGGTCTGTTCGCAGGTCTGTTTGTCGGCGGTGTGAGCCAATACTACACCAGTGGTCCACCCATCCGCGAAATCGCTAAGTCTGCTCAATACGGCGCAGCGACAAACATCTTGTCTGGCGTTGCAGTCGGTTACTTGAGCACCGTGCTTCCGCTCTTGGGCATTGCCTTCGCAATTTGGGTAGCATATGCCACAAATGGGCTTTACGGAATCGCTTTGGCTGGAGTTGGGATGTTGGCGACTATCGGCATAGTCATGAGCACCGACAGTTACGGTCCCATTGCCGACAATGCAGGCGGAATTGCTGAAGTTGCTGGCTTCGGGGAGAATGTTCGTCGGATCACGGACAAGTTGGATGCCCTCGGCAACACAACGGCTGCCGTCGGCAAAGGTTTCGCCATCGGCAGTGCTGCGTTGACTGCGTTGGCGCTGTTCGCTGCCTACCAACAGCAAGCCCAACTCAAGACAATCAACTTGACTGACCCTGCAACTTTGGTGGGTCTATTCGTTGGAGTCGCTATGCCCTGCTTGTTTGCAGCGTTGACCCTCAGGGCAGTTAGCAGGACCGCCGACCAAATGGTTGAAGAAGTGAGAAGGCAGTTCCGCGAATACGGCATCTTGGAAGGGAAAGGTCAACCCGATTACAACCGATGCATTGACATCGTTACAAGGTCTGCCTTGAGGGAGATGATTATCCCTGGTGTCTCGGCTGTTATTGCCCCGTTGCTTGTGGGCTTCCTGCTGGGAAGGGAAGCTTTGGGAGGCTTCCTCGCTGGGGCATTGTCAATGGGCGTTGTGATTGGTCTGATGATGGCTAACGCTGGCGGTGCTTGGGACAACGCAAAGAAGTGGATTGAGGAAGGAAATCTGGGTGGCAAAGGGAGCGATGCCCACAAGGCAGCAGTTGTCGGCGATACTGTTGGCGACCCATTCAAAGACACAACAGGTCCCAGCATGAACATCCTCATCAAGTTGATGAGCATCGTCGCCTTAGTCTTCGCACCCCTCTTCTTCAAGTAAGCCGGCAGGTGAACAACGGAACGAGAACGAGGGCATCGGCTTATGCCGATGCCCTTTCTTCTTCTCCCACGCACAAAAGGTTTTCACTTCATTGAAACCTCTAACCCTTCACCGTCGATTACCACATTCACGCTTGCTCGGCAATTTTGCGGGTTTCGGACGAACTCAAGGTAGTGCCTCAACTGATGAGCCAAATTCACACTGTTGTGGGCGAGGATGACGCTTCCTGAACGCAATTTGTCCCAAGCAGCCAAAAGGATGTCCAAATAAACTCCTTTGCCACTCTTGCCCGCCCCATCGGCATCGAGGTAGAGCAAATCAATGGTGTCGTCAAAGTTCGCCAACGCTTCCACTGCGTCGGCAGCGATGATTTCAACTGCGGGGTCATCTGTCAAACTCCTGACATTCCTCTCAGCCCTCGCCGCTTCTTCGGGCTTGATCTCGATGCCGACCAACCTTTTAGCGTCATAGCACTTCCCTTGCCCTACAGCAGCGCCAGCGTTGCAGATGAAAGTGAAACCGCAAAAGATGCCCGCCGCGACCATGACTTTTGGCTGAAGAATTGCGTTGATTGCGTAAATTAGCCTGTGCATTCGCGGCGTAATTGCTGTCCAAGGGATCTCAAACTTTTCGGCAACTTCCCTTCGATGCGCCAGAAACTTCTCGCGGTCATAGTCAGTGTGAGGCAATATGCCAGCATGCTTCAAGGCAGTAAGTGCCTCATCAACAACCCGAATTTCCTGTTCCAAAGGTTCAAGTTGTCTGAACGGCTCTCGGTAATTCATCACATACCTGTCCCAATCAGGGCTGCGATACTCAAGAACCATCTTTCGTGCCCTCCTTGCGACCTAAATGTTTTTGCACGGCAGGAAAGTTTAGTGCTCTGGCGAGGAAAGGTCTATGGTGAGCATGGTTCGGGCACCGATTTTTCCTTCGCGAGAGACTTTAGGTCGGTGTTTCAGTGCCCGAAGTTTTTCCCGAAGCGCACCCGCAACGAGGCAGGGCGAAATATCGCCCCAACTGCTGCAAAATTTGTTGCGGGTCAGGAGAATTCGCTAAGTTGGACGGTGGACCTAAAGCAAAGGTAACTGAGTTTGGAGGTGTTCACTATGCCGTCACCTTTTCCGGGCATGGACCCGTTCTTGGAAGGTTCGCCAATATGGACGGACTTTCACGGCGACTTCATTTACGCAATGAGGGAAGCCCTCGTGCCCAAATTGCGCCCGCGCTATATTGTGCTCGCACAAGTTCATGTTACCGTCTTTCAAGAGCCTGACGAAAAGATTGGCGTGATTGTTCCGGATGTTGTGGTGATTGAGGGCGAAAGTCCACTGCCGCCGGAAACCGAATCAGGGGGTGTTGCCACAACTGTCGCTGCCCCTGCCATCGTCCGACTTGCCTTCACCCAGAAGTTCCAGCAAACCTACCTTGAAATCCGCGAGCGCGAAACTGGAAAACTTGTGACCGTTATTGAACTTTTGTCGCCGTCAAACAAACGCTTCGGAAGCCCTGCATGGGGCGAATACTTGAAAAAGCGAGATGCCATTTTCGCCAGCGATGTTCACCTCGTTGAGTTGGACTTGCTCAGGGGCGGTGCGAGGATGCCGATGGGAGACCCGTTGCCGAAAGGCGACTACTATGCCATCATCAGCCGCTCCTACCGTCGCCCCTACTGTGAGGTTTACGCTTGGACAATCAGAGACCCGCTCCCAACCATTCCAATCCCGCTTTTGAAAGGCGATGCAGATGTCCTGTTGGATTTGCAACAAGTCTTCAACACCGTTTATGACCGTGCAGGATACGACTACTCGTTGGATTACAACCGAGAAGTTGAGCCACCGTTGAGCGAGGAAGACGCAAAGTGGGTCAAAGAAAGGCTTAGCGCATTTTTCGCCGCGAAGCGGACATAGAACCGATTAGTCGCTGCGGGATTGAAGGGCAAGGATAGAAGGCGGAACCTCCAAGCCATGAGCCTCCATCAGGGCTTCGTCGGAAAAAATTTCCCTCGTTTCGCCAATCGCTACAATTTGCCCATCGTCCATCAAGATGGCTTTGTCGCAAAGGAACAAGGCAGCATCGAGGTCATGGGTTGCGACAATCTTTGTGACCTCAAGTCGTCGGAGCAGTGAAAGGAGTTGGCGACGAGACCTTGGGTCAAGATTGGCTGTCGGTTCGTCCAAAACCAAAACTTTGGGCTCCATCGCCAAAACCGTCGCAATCGCTACCCGCTTCCGCTCACCGAAACTCAATTGATGGGGCGATTTGTTAGCAGCGTAACTCATGCCTACCATCTCAAGCGCGTTTATGGCTCGCTTCACCGCCTCCTCTTGACTCAGCCCTAAATTGAGCGGACCAAAGGCGACATCTTCAAGAACGGTCGGCATGAAAAGTTGGTCGTCTGGGTCTTGAAAAACGAGCCCCACCAACTTCCTGACCGCTAACAAATTACGACTTGTCACTTCCTCGCCGAACACGAAGACTTTCCCGCTACCCCTCAAAATCCCGTTGAAGTGCAAAAGCAAAGTCGTTTTGCCCGCACCGTTCGGTCCAACAATGGCGACGGATTCACCTTCCCCAACGCAAAGCGAAACTCCTTTCAAGGCATAAGTTCCATCCGGGTAGCGATAATGCAAGTTTTCAACCCGAATGGCTTCGCGCACTCTCATCACCCGCTCAAGCGTTCAATGAGTGGCAACAAGGATGACTGTCACTGACCCGACAAAGAACGCAAGGAAAGCGATGTCGGCGAAGGTCAATTTTTGAACCGAAAGGGTTCGGAACTCACCAGTGAACCCGCGAGAGAGCATGGCAAGGTAAATTCGTTCAGCTCGGTTGTAAGTGCGCAACATCAATGCACCCGCCAACCTGCCTATGGTTTCGGCGTCCTTCAAGGTTTGTCTGCGCGGGCATCTGCTCTGATACGCCCGAGACATCCTAACCGCCTCTTCGGCGAGAACAAACAAGTAACGAAACATGAAGGACAGCATGACCGTTAGGAGCGGTGGAACTTTCAACTTGCGGAAAGCCTCAAGCAGTTGGGTGAACGGCGTCGTCCCTGAAAGCCAAACGGCAGCGCCAACGCATAAAAGCATCTTGACAGTCACTTGCAGGAACATCTCCTTTGAGCCGCCGAGCAAAACTCCAAACGCCCCTAAAGCAGCGAAGGGCAAAACAGGCGCAAGTCGGAAAACAATCCAACGAATTTGAAGGCGAGCAAGGGCAAGCAAGACGAGCAACAACCCAGTTAGCGAAAGCCATGTCAAGTATGCTCCCGGTTTGGTGGACAGGACGGCGAGAACATAAACGAAAAACACCGCCAATTTCGTTCTGCCGTCCAAATTGCTCAGCCAACTTTGCGGGTGCTGAAGCAAGTAGAGATTCACGACCTCCTCACCTTCTTAATGCTTTTGCCGAGCAGGAAAGTCAACCCACTGACAACGAAAATGCCCACCAACGCTGCCACTGCTTGCCCTCCGAATCCGCTGAGCCAAGGCAATGAGTAATCTCTCATCGGGGCAGTGTAAAGGGTTCGCTCTCGCCCCGCAAACGAAAACATCTCCGCAGCTTGTTCCAAGCCGTCAGGAAGTTCGGATGCGAACGGCAAAAGCACAATTGTCAACCCTGCGATGGCTACGAGAACCAATGCCCAACGGTATCGGCTGAGCATGTCCCTTCACCCTCAGCGCAAAAGTTTCAATCACCCGTGAACAATTTCGGGCTTCAGTTTCTTGACGAAAGCGATTGCAGCGACAGTAACCAACGCCTCACCGAGCCCAATTACGGCGTGAATTGCAGCCATCGTCGGGACGACAACGGTCAAAGGCACTGTTCCCGATAGCGCCAGTTCCAGAGCGCATGCAATGGCGCTCAAAACGACCGATAGCCAAGCAGAAATTGCTGCAGCGATGTTTTCGTTTCTCAAAATCCGGGTGAGCCACCGATAAATCCAGTAGCAGCACCAACTCCCGATGACTGCCATGTTGATGATGTTCGCTCCTAAAGCCAACACGCCACCGTCATTGAATAACAAGGCTTGGACGATAAGCACGACTGTCATGACGATAAGCGCTGCGTTTGGACCAACCAAGATTGCGGTCAGCAACCCTCCAAGGACATGCCCTGAAGTGCCACCGATTACGGGGAAGTTGAGCATCTGTGCGCTAAAAACGAAGGCAGCGGTAACCCCCATCAACGGGACTTGCCTCTCGTCCAGTTCTTTACTCGCTTGTCTCAAAGCGAATCCGACAGCGATGGCTGCTGTTATGTCGGTTGCAACTAAAACAGGCACACTCAAAAACCCGTCAGGAATGTGCACCTTCGACCACCTCAAACAGGTTTTCGGCTTCAAGGACGCGACGGGAAGCCTCTTCCTCACCCAACTCTCTCAACCAAGTCGCCATTTGCTCCCTTGCAGATTCAGGGACGCGAAGGGTCAAATGCTCGTTGGTGTCAGTGTTGACAAACCGAACAACGATTTCGTCAGAAGGAATGAGTTCGATGTTTCGCTTCCCGTAGGTTGCTCCCGTTGAAACCTGCAAACCATCAACCATGCATGACGGCGGTGGCTGCGGTGGGCAATGGACGGTCACTTTAATGCCGAAGTGCTTTCTGGCTCTCAAAGCCGACAATGCAAATTTGCCTAACCTCAATCCAAGCACCAGAAACGGACCGAGATGACCGTGAAAAGCCTTAGCCGCTTCTAACTCCCGCTCGTCCATAATCCTCTCTCCTTTCCCATTCGCTCAATCGCCAAAACTATCGCTGGCACGAGCGTTAACTGCAGCACTATTCCGGGTGTGACGGCGAGAACGGCAGCCAGTCCAAATGAACCTGACGGCAGTTGCAATATAGGCGCAGCCACTTTGGCAAGCAAAAGTAGGTCAACAGCGATTCGTGCCACAATAGCGATTACTGTGCTACTCCAGACAGCAATAATTTTGCCAACCCAGCGACTTTTGTGAACTCTGCCTTTTAAGGCTCGATAGCAAAGTGATGCGATTCCAGCAAGGACCGGCAATTCAAGGCTCATGAGAACCGCAACGGGGAGAGGCGGCATGCCTGTCAGGAAGGAAGAGACCCAGGGAGTGACAAAGCCCGCTGCGGCAGCGACGATAGGTGAGACAAAAAATCCCACCGCCAAAATCGGCAAGTGCATGGGCAGGAACACTCTCCCCAATCCCACCAAGTGGAACAGGATTGGAACGACAACTCCAAGGGCTGCGAAAAGCGCTCCTACCAAGATTTCGCCCATCAACTTGGTTTGCCTCTCGGCATCCATTTTCTCCACATCCTCGTTGTCCTCGTCTTTTCATTTTACCTTTGCCAAGTCACATCCCAGAACTGTCGCCAAATCGGTTCTGGGACAGGGACAGCATCGGGCGGGACAGGGTAGCCGTTGTCGTCCGCCCGTTCAGCGTTGCTGTGGTATTGCTCCAGTTTGAACCATTTGACATGACCATCGGCAAAGAGCAAGTTTGAGCCGTCGAGGTGAATTCTGCAAACTGCCCAGTAGCATGTAGCGCCACCGTGAAAAAGCCCCGGCGGTCCACACGGCGCACCGGCGTTGCACCTGTCCCATTCAAGGGTGGCAATTTTTTGCGCTGGCTGAGTTATGATGGCTTCGTGGGCTTCCGCAATTCCACGAACAAGAATGCTCCCATGCATGCACCTAATGTTCACTCCGTGCCCGTAATACCAAGGGAGTTGTGGTCGGGACGGGCATTTCCACAAGTCTCGGTTCGTCATGTAAGGGTCAAGCCGGGACTTCCACTGGGAGAAGGGCATGTAAACTCCGTCGTAGTCGTTGACATACTGCAGCATAGCCAACCCTTGCTGTTTCATGTTGCTTATGCAAGTTGTCGCTCTCGCCTTCTCGCGAACCCGACTGAACACCGGGAATAGAATCGCCGCGAGAATGGCGATTATCGCTATTACGACCAGCAATTCAATCAGCGTGAACCCTCGTCTCATCGCAACGCACCTCCTCCAAAGGCTGCCGTAATTGTGGCACGAAATAAAAATTTGTGCTACAAAACCTTGTCGGGGGAAAGTCCCAACGACTCGTTGGCGGTTAAGCATCGCTTTAGGCTGTCGGTCTTGGGACGGGTGGAGCAAAGATGAAATGGGGAGGCAAAGACGCGCTTGACCTATACTTTCCCACGCCTAAACCTGCTGCAAAATTTGGCGTGGGTAGGTCGGTTTCACACAGGATTTCAGGGAGGGATAGCCAATGATTGGTGCTTTCGTGACTGCCTTTGAGGCGGGAATAAGGTTGGCAGCGCTCGTGCTCGTTGTCGCCATCGTCGGCGCTGCCATAATCGGGCGAATCATTGAAGGCGAACTTTCCGGAAGCCACGCAGTAATCGGCTTACTCTTCGTCTCTGGGTTGCTCATCGGCGTCATTTTCTTGTGGAACAGTCCTCTCGTCTTTGCACTTTTCTTGCTCGCAGCAGGCTTGGCTGCTTTGTGGGCAATGGCTCAAACGGTGTCGGAGCGACAATTGATGATGCAAATTCGCGCTGAAGACGAAGCCCGCTATAAGGCAGCAATTGAACGAGACCCCAAAAATGCAGCGGCTTGGAGTGCGCTCGGTGACCTTTACTTGGAAGCCAAAAGATACGACGATGCGATTTTGTGTTATGAGAAGGCAGTGCAACTTATGCCTAACGACCCGACAGAGAAGCGAAAACTGCTGCGGGCAAAACAGCTGAAAAGCGAAGCGGAAGCGAAAGGTAGATTTTGCCCACAGTGCAAATCGCCAACTTCGCTGCTTGCTGTTCAATGCCCCAATTGCGGTTACGAACTGAGTGTCCCCGTTTGGGTTTACTTGCTGGCAGCGGCTAAGGACAAATCGGCGATGGCAAAAGTTTCTGTGGCTTTTGTTTTGGCGTTTTTGGCGGCGAGTGTTTGGCTGACCTTGTTCTTCGCGCTCAATTCTTTCGGGCGAGCCATATTGGTCTTGGCGACTTTAGCGGCAATTTGCGTCGTCGCTTTGATGGAGTTGAGAAAGTGAGTTTGCTTTTCGCTCCAACAAAATTCGCCAGCCAAACTGGTTGCGGATGACAAGCCCGTCACTCCGCCACTTTCGGAAAATCTCCCTCATCGCGGCGAAGTCGCCTTCGTCAAAAAGAACGACGCCGTCTTCCAAAACCTCCAAAAGCAGTGGGTGCAAACTGTCAAACATGCGCTTCCATTCCGAGCGAGCGTAAGGGAAAACTTCCAAGTTGCCTTCTGCCAAGTCAGCGAATTGACCTATGCGGTCAATCAGCCTCAAGCCATCGTCAACGCTCAAGCCGATGAAAACATCCAAGTCACTTCGCACGGTCCAGTTGCCTTTCGCAGCCGAGCCGAAGACGACGATGAAGGCAATCTCATCTCCCCGTTCGCTCAGCACCCGTTCCACGAACTTTTTCAGGTTTTCCGCTTCAGGGTGAGCCAACAATGTTTCGGGCAAATTGGACAACGAGTTCAGCATCGCGCACAGCCTCCCGTGCATCGTGTTCAAAAAACTGGTCAACGGGCGCACCTCGGTCAAAAGCATTGGGGTAGCGTGTCGGAATGTAGTAGCGGTTGAGCCGAGCGCATGCTTGACGAACCTCGTCAGGAATTGAGACAAAGGTTTGCAACCCTTGGAGCAACAGGTTCAAATTGTGCCCGAACAAATCCTGCCTAAAATGTTCGCCCAAAGCCTTTAGGGCTTTCTCCGCCGCTTGCTGGCAAGTAAAGCAACACCATGACCAATGCCCATGCTCCAACAAATCTCTCGCCACTTGCAATTCTGCTTCCGCCTCACGCAGCCAGTCTTCCGTCCGTTGCAAAGCAAATCACCTCAACGCTTTCAGTGTTCAGGCACAACGGTTTCCTGCCGGGATTGTTGCGTTTGTTGTGTCAAGGCTTGAAGGGCTTCGCCCAAGGTGAGGGAGAGCCCTTTCTCGTCAACGAACAACATCTGCCGCCGAGCAATGCTCCTTGCGTCCATGATGATTTTCGGCTTACCCGCCAATGCCTCCTCAATGGCTTCAAGGTAGAGCCGAATGCGAGTGACTTCAGGGAAGTTGCGGTAAACTTCGGCGAGCATCAAAAACCTTTGAGATTCGCCCAAAGCGTGCAGGGAGCGGCGGATGCGATATGCTTTTGCGGTTTCAACCTGCTCCACCGCTTTCCCTTTCGCCAGAGGGATTTGTTCGTTGCGGTAGGCTTCCGCTTGGTTGACCATAGCCAACTTCTGCTCAAAGGCGGCAGCGACCATCCTGAAAGCGTCAACGACTTCAATGGGCGGATGGACATCTTGAAACTTCACAGCGACGATTTCCACTCCCGCCCGATACGCCGACAAAATCCTCTGCATCCTCTCGCGAACAAGCCTTTCTAACTCCCGTCTCTCGGAAACGAGCAACGAATCAAGGTGCACTTGAGCGGCAACTTCTCTGATGACCCTTTCCCCCACCGAACGAATTAGTTCGTCGGCATTGGCAACTCGGAAGAGGAAATCGGTGGTATCGGCTACTCGGTAATGGACTACGGCGTTCACCGATGCGAGATTTTCGTCGCCCGTGACCATCAGCGACTCTTCAGGCAACTTTCGGTAACGCCCATACTTGTGCGGAAAGTCCCACTCATAAACGAGTGGCTCTTGCCCACGCTGTGAGAGTGGGACTGTCCTGAAACCAATCTCAACTCGCCTCAACTCATGCTTGCGAACTTTCCACAACTTCGTCAGCGGGAACGGCAAGCGATAGTGAATGCCCGCCGGAACATCCTTTGCAATCACGCGCCCCAAAAATTGGACGACCGCAACTTCGTCGCAGTTGACAATGTAAACGCCCGAAAGCGCCCAAAGGGCAAAAGCGCCAATGCAAGCGCCGACAACAAGTTGCCTTTTGTGGCTTGCAAGCCACCCTTGAAACCTCGGAACAGTTTGGACAAGTTCCGACGAAAACTCCTGCCATCGCTCGCTTATTCGCTTCAACCACAAGTGCAACTTTGTTTCGGTGCGGTAAGTTAGCAACCGCAGGGAATTGAGGACAACGAGCAGCGATGCAACTTGGTGCATGATTGCAGCGCCAATTGGCTTCAAAATTCCCGCACCAGCAGCGAAAACGCCGATAGCGTTCACGCCGATAGCGAAGAGCAGCAAATTTTGCCTGATGGTGCTCAAAGTCCGCCGGCAAACATCAACCGCTTCGGGCAACTTGCTCAAATCGTCGGTCATCAAAACGATGTCAGCAGCCTCAATGGTCACATCCATCCCGATGCCACCGAGGGCAATTCCCACATCGGCAGCGGTCAAAACTGGGGCGTCGTTAATTCCGTCACCGACCATTGCCACTTTCATGCCTTGCTGCTGCAATTGCCTGACAATCTCAACCTTGTCCTGAGGCAAAAGTTCAAAATGCACTTCGTCAACCCCAACCTGCTGAGCAATCCTCTTTGCAACTAAAGCGTTATCGCTGGTCAGGAGAACGATGCGCTTAATGCCCATCGCCCGCAAACTTTCAACCGTCTCTTTGGCTTCAGTTCGCAACTGGTCAGCGAGGGCGATAATGCCAACGACTTGAAACTTCGGTGCAGGGTGTGGAGTGCTGGGTGCAAGGGTTGTGTCAGGATGCTGGCTAAGTTCGGAAATGGTTTCGGAGCAGGCGACGATGACAGCAGTGAAGCCTTGCTGAGCCAATGCTTCAAGTTTCTCCGAGACGGTTTCGTCAATGTCCCCAAGTTGCTCGGCGATGAAACTCTTGCTCCCGACGAGAACAGTCATTCCACCAACTACGGCTTTGAGCCCCATGCCTGGGTAGGCTTGGAAATCTTCGGCAGGCGAAATTTTCAGGTTTCGCTTCTTCGCCTCGTCCAAGATGGCTTTGGCAAAGACATGTTCGGACATCTGCTCGGCTGCTGCAGCGAGGCTTAAAACCTCGTCTTCAGTTCGCTCACCCAATGGGACGATGGCTTGGACTTTCGGCTTGCCTTCCGTCAGCGTTCCAGTTTTGTCAAGGGCTATGCAATCCACTTCCGCCAGTTGCTCAATGTAGATGCCGCCTTTAGCGAGGATGCCGCTTTTAGCCAACCTTCCCAAAGCAGCGACGACGGCTGTCGGCGTCGCCAAAATCATGGCGCAAGGGCAGGCGACGATGAGCACCGAGACGACGCGGAGCCATGTTTGTTTCGCTTCCAAGCCGAGCCCAAAGCGTGACAGCAAAAATGTCAACCCACCGACCAAAAGCAAGACGGGCACGAACCATTGGGCATACTTATCGGCGAGCCTTTGGACTTTGCCTTTCCGCTCTTGCGCTTCTTTGACCAACTGGACGATTTGTCCCAATTTCGTCTCGCTTCCCACATGCGTCGTTCGGATTGCCAAAACACCGAACTCGTTCAGCGTCCCCGCAAAAACTTCGTCACCTTCAGACTTCTCAACGGGCACGGATTCACCTGTCAGCGGCGCTTGGTTAACTGACGAATGACCAGAAACCACAACTCCGTCGACAGGGATTCGCTCGCCGGGGCGAACAATTACGATGTCGCCAACTTGCACTTGTTCAATCGGAACTTCCAACTCTTCACCGTCTCTGCGAACGCGGGCAGTTTTGGGGGCAAGTTCCAGCAACTGTTCCAGAGCGCTGTGGGTTTTCACGACGGCGTAATGTTCCAGAGCGCCACCGATGAGCATGATGAAGATGACTTCGGCGGCAGCGAGGTATTCGCCGATGAGCAAAGCGGCGATGGCTGCGATGGAGACAGCGAGGTCGGCGCCGATGCGCCTGTGGACAAGCAATTCGGAGAAGGACTCGTAGAAAATCTGCCAACCGCCGATGACCGTCAGCAAAACAGCAGTGTCCAGATTAGTGCCCGGCAAAGTTTTGAAAACTCCCAGCGCGTTCAAAAGAATGCCGACCCCAATTGCCGCTATGAAGCCCCATTCACGCCAGTTCAAATTCCTGCCTTCGTCCATTTTCCTGCACCCGCCAAAATTCGTTTGGGCGACCGTAGAAAATGATAACCCAGCCGACAGCGAACTCAACGGCGACCGATAACTTGCGAAACCGCTTTGTTGAGGGCAAACTTGGACTTGACTCACTCGTGAAAGCGGTAAGCCTTGAGGTGATGGGGCATGTTTTGGTGGATGGTTTTGGCGACTGTCTTGGTGGCAAGCGAAGGGCAATTCAAAATCATCGACCTGACACCGCATTGCAATAGGACTGCCAGCGTCGATTGGAATGACCCAAACTCCTTCGCTGGCTTGGTTGCAGGCGAGCGGTGGATTTTCGGCGTGCCATTCTTCATCGTTGACCCTGCGCTTAACGATGGGAGAGTGGCTGTCCGCGATTTTGAAATCCCCATCAACGCTTCTGCCACTTTCCTGTTTGCTCTCATCGCCAACCCGCAACCTAACGCTCTCTTGATCGTTCGCTATGAGGGCGGGAAGGAACAGCAGTTTTCGCTGGTTGATGCCGTCCCTGCCATCGTCGCTCATCCGCCCCTTTATCGTTGGCACATTGACATGGTTGCCATCAAGGTTGAGCGACGGACAATCAAGTCGGTCCGGATTGAAGGGGCAGATTTGTTCGCATTGACTTTGAGCACTCACTCAGAAGCCGATTTGAGCGAGACATTCAAAACTTTGAACCGCCGCCGCGAACAGTGGAGAGTTGAGCAGGCAATTGTTGCGCAACTTCAGGCGCTGCGCGATAACTTGGCTTCGCTGAAAGGTCTCATTGCCGTTTTGCCCGTGCCGCCACCCGATTCAGTTCAAAGCCATCCACTTTTCTCAACCTTGAGCAAAGCGGGCTTGACCGAACATTGGGTTCTACTTTCTCCCGCACAACTCGTTGATGGCGCTTCCTTCTCGGCGCAACGGTTCCCTGTCGCCATCTACCTTTCTGGCGAGCGTTTTTACTACACCGTTGCCCGACCGAACGATGTCGTTGAATCGTTGAAAGAGTTCCTGCGGGACGGTGGTCTGTTGCTCGTGTTTGCATCGCAGCCGTTCCCTTTCTACTACGATGAACGGGGCAAAGTCGTGGGCAACGCCGATGCTTTCGGTTTGCCAGTTCGCGGCGGTTGGGAGAAGCCACCACAAGGCGTCAAGTTAGTTTTTCACGCTAACCCAAACCAAAACATCGTCCCTGACCTGCCCAAAATCATCCCGTTCCCGGAAGAAGGCGATTTGCGTTGGCGACCAATTGTCAAGCCACAAGGGCGAGAAGGCGTTGATTTCGTTTACACGCCGCTTTTGACCTTGCGGGACGAAAGCGGCAAAGAATATGGCGATGGCGCTGCCGTGCTGGAATACAAGACGGGCGATTTCGCTGGCGGTCGTCTCGTCTATGTTTGGCACACCCTTTGGCAAACCGATGCGAAGTTGCCACTTTTGACTGGATTGCTGCGGTGGGTTGCTCAAACAGTGCAAGAGCGCCCGCCAATTGCCCGCACCGTCATTTATCGTGCCCAAACTCCCATCCGTGTTGACGGGCAGTTAGACGAACCTGAGTGGAGAATGGCGACAGCGCTTGAACTGAAAGACATCAAAGGGCGCGATGCGCCCAAAACAATTGCCCGCTTGCTTTGGGATGACCGCTACCTTTACATCGCCTTTGAGTGCGAAGACAAGGACATCTGGGCGACGAAGACTCAGCGGGACGATTTCCTGTGGGAAGAGGAAGTCGTTGAGGTCTTCATTGACCCTGAAGGCGACGGGCTGAACTACTACGAGTTCCAAGTTAACCCTTTGGGCACGCAGATTGACCTGCTAATTCCCGACGCCGTTGAAGGCGTCAAGCACGGCAAAAAGAACGCTGAGTGGAACTGCAAGGGATGGCTCAGCGCCGTGAGAGTTCGCGGAACTGTCAACAAACGAGACGATTCCGATGAAGGTTGGACGGTTGAAATGGCAATCCCGCTTTCAGAGATGCTTCGTCCCTCATCCCCCGTCCCTCGTCCCGGCATTAATTGGCGGCTCAACTTGTATCGCATTGACCGACCGAAAGGCAAAGAGGATGACCCACTTTTGCTCTCGTGGTCAAAATGCATCGTTTGGTTTCACGAACCCGAACGGTTTGCCCGCGTGACCTTCGCTGGAAATCCATACGCCGACGATTTCCGACTTTACCCTGATGGCAGTGACGGCAGACCGACATGGACGCCTTTGAGCGGCGAATGGCGGATGGAGGGCGGAGTTTACTATGGGACTGATGGTGGCACCGATGGTTGGGTTGCGCTCGGCAGCAAAATCGGATTTGATTGGTGGCAGGATTATGAGGTGACAGTTCGGTTCAGGGTTTTGGAATTCGGCAGCGATTGGCGAGATGGCTTTTGGGTTGCCTTCCGCTTCTCCGACCCTGATAACGCCTACTCGCTCAACTTCTATCACGGTCAAGGCGGCGTGGTTCAATTGCACAAGGTGCGCAACGGGATAAGCACCGGCGATGATAACCCACTCGCTGCGGCGAAGTGGACGCCTGACAACGAGTGGCACGAATTGACCTTGAGGGTTCAAGGCAACCGAATAACCGCTTGGCTTGACGGCAAGCAACTGTTCTCCGTTGCTGATGAGAATTTCAATGGGTTGCCGCCACTTGAGCGGGGCGCAATCGTCCTGTCACCACGACGCTGGTCACAATCCAAAGGTCACACGAGGGTGGCAATAGGTCGGGTCACAGTGAGATTGATTGAGTAGCGAATGCCTCGGGAGGTGGCGAAAATGAAGGCAGTTTTCCCATCGGTCATTCCAGTCATCATCGTCGCTTGCGCTTTCGTGTCCTTGCTAACGACCCGCTTGCAAGGCACGCAAGCCAAGATTCCGCCAAACGAAAAAGCGATTGAAGAGGTCAAACAAGGTAAGCGCAAAGTCGCTTACGCTTCTTGGTGGGGATTTGACCCTGAGGATGCAACTGAGGCGTTGCAAGCGGCAATTGACTCTGGCGCTCCCAAAGTCGTCGTTGAAAACATGGGCAGACCTTGGATTGTCAGCAGGACAATCAACTTGCGCAGCAATCAGGAAATCGTGTTTGAAAAGGGCGTCATCGTTGAGGCTAAAAAGGGCGCTTTCTTGGGCAAAGGCGATTGTCTCTTCCTCGCGGCGCTGCAAAGAAACATAACCATCATCGGCTACGGCGCTGTGTTGCGGATGCGAAAACTTGACTACACCCAGCCGCCATACGAGAAAGCGGAATGGAGGCATGCGCTCAGCATCCGAAGTTGCGAGAATGTGCGAGTGTTCGGCTTGACCCTTGCGAGCAGCGGCGGCGACGGGATTTATCTCGGCGTCGCAAAGCGGGGCGTCCCGAATTCCAACATCCACATCAAAGATGTCGTCTGCGTTGACAATTACCGACAAGGCATCAGCGTCATCAGTGCGGAGAATGTGCTCATGGAAAATGTCGTGATGAGGGACACAAGCGGGACGCCACCGATGGCTGGCATTGACTTTGAACCCAACGACCCAACTGAAGTGCTCTCAAACATCGTGATGAGAAACTGCGTCGTTCAAAACAACTCAGGTGACGGCTTCGCTTTCTACCTGCACAACTTGAACTCCGCTTCGCGACCGATTTCCATCCGGTTGGAAGGTTGCAGGTCAATCGGGAACAGGCGCAGCGTCAGCATATCCGTCGGCAACAGCAAAGAGAAGACGGTCAGCGGTGTCATTGAGTTTGTTGACTGCAAGTTTGAGGGCAGTGAGGGCGCTGGCATATACATTGCCCAAAAGCCGCCTTTCGGGTGCAAAGTCCGGTTTGTCAAGTGCGAAATCAGCGATGCTGCGCTGAAGCAAGTAACTCAATCGCCAATTATGTTCGCGAGTGCGAGAGGAAACTTTGAACCCATCGGTGGCGTTGAGTTCATTGATTGTGTCGTCAGAGACAAGGTTGAACGCTTGCCAATGGCTTTCTTCAACCCAGCGGGTGTGGAGTTGACCGATGTCATCGGCACGCTCACTTTGATTCGCGATGGGCGAGTCACAAAGTTTGAACTCACTCGGGAATTAATCAACGAGTGGTTTCCGCAGCAGGCGTTCAAAGTATTCCCAAAATTTGAGGTCAAAGGCGCAAAGTTCGTCCCTTTGTTCCCTGATGCAAAATTCCCGCAAGGAGTTTCGTCCACAGCACGGCTGCGCGGGGTTGCCGAGTTTTTGGTCTGGGCAAACTCTGGTGAAAAAGTGACTTTCACTTTGAAAGTGCTTCCCGTCGGGAAAGTTGAGGTGCGCCCAGCAAAAGTGGCGATAACGATGCCTTCAGGAAAAGTCATCGGGATGAAAGATGCTATCGCCGAACGCGACAATGACTATGAGTTTGTCGCCGATGAAACTGGGGCATTCCGAATCACTTGCGATGCAGGCAATGCGACTGTCACGCTCTCAAAATGCACCCACAGGTTTTGCCTTTTCGCTGGTGAAGGCACTTTCCATTTTCTCGGGACTGTTGGCGAGTTTTTCTTCCTTGTCCCGAAAGGGGTGAGGGAGTTCGGAGTTAAAGTCATGGGCGGCGACGGAACTGAGTTGGTTAAGGTCACCGTTCGCGACGGAGTTGGGCAAATTGTGGCTGAACGGGACAACATTGCGCTGTGGCAATTCGCCATAACGAGGGAAAATGAAGAAAGCGACGAAATCTTTTCCGTCAAGTTTGAGCGCCCTTCTATCGGCGTCCTTGAGGACTTTTTCGTCCAACTCCAAGGCATCCCGCCGTTGCTCGCACCTGTCAGAGAAGCGTTGCTCAAACCGTATTGACGGGACGGGGGACGCGGGACGAGAGACAGTGAAACGGTGAAGCGGAGAAAGGGAGAAATCACGCATCACGCTTCACGAGTCACGGATGATTTGTGAAATGGAAGGTGGTGTCGGATGCGAGAGGTCAAAGAATGGCTCAATTGGATTAAAGCGAACGAGTGGAGGCAATGGGCGATGGGAGTTTACGGAAAGGCGTGGGAAGGGCGATTTTCGCCATTCAAGACGCTTTTGACAGCGACCGCAAAGCGGTTTGGTGAGTCGGCACAGGTTTTCCTTGTCCGA